>JACKQG010003781.1_pt1 | contig 18182 bp, 19 predicted proteins | sample 8237621 | NCBI WGS metagenome assembly JACKQG01 (sample SAMN15677084, study PRJNA649215) | marine metagenome | biome: marine; feature: Black Sea; material: saline water; isolation source: suspended particulate matter (SPM) from the Black Sea western gyre | collected 2013-06-09/2013-06-10 | depth... | reverse complement strand
ACAGCCCAATCCATTTCCGGGCCGGTGCCGTTGCCGATGCGTTCGCCGTTATACAGCATGGGCGCTTCGTCTTTTTCGCCTTCACCGATAACGATAATCCCGTTCATGTTGATGGTATCTAGCATTAGCCGCATAGCATCTACGGCAGCGCCATCGCCGGCTTCTTTTTTGCCGCGTCCCATCCAGCGGGCGGCAGCCAATGCCGCGGCTTCTGTGACACGTACAAGCTCCATACCCAGATTGCGTTCGGGCTGTTCAGTCATGGTTCCTCCTGGGATTGGCAGCCAGCAGACAAGGAGATACAAATATTGGGGTGCATTCTTCTGTCTATTGGCTAGTTGGTTGTTGGCTACGAGCGTTTGCTGTGGTCTACGCCTTTGAGAATTTTCAAATTGAGCACAATGAAGCGGAAAAACTGGATCAACTTATTATTCATCATGGCGCGTTCTTTTTTGGTGATTTCCATGGGTTACTCCTCGGGATCAGGATACGGTTAATAATTTGCTGCCACCCCGGAGCGGGGCTGCGGGATTCCTGTTGGGGTGGGTGGATCAGCCTGGGGTGAATTTCATCTCGGGGGCTGGGCTTCCTTTTGCAACTCTATTCAGGAATCATCTTCCAGCCGATGCGGCCTTGCAGCTTGTGCATGAAGGTGGTGTGTACCATGCGCTTCATCCAGGCTCCGGCGAGCCCCATTTCCATGTGGGTGACGAACATATCGCGGCCCTGTTCGTTGGGGTAGCGCCGGAAGTCGGGCACAACGGGGTAGACGATGATCGCCGCCGCCGAGCCATCCCAAAGCGAATCGCCCATCGAGGCGATGCAAGCGGCGTACATTTCGGTCATGCGCTCGCTGTGGGTCATACGGCCTTTTTTGATCAGATCGACGATGTTGAGGGCGACGATGCGCCCGATAATGCCCGAAACCATGCCTGTGCGGGGCGGCGCGGCCGAGATGCTGGTGCCATTGGGGGTGGTGTGGGGTACCGAAATTGTTCCTGGTGGGGCAAAGGCGATGCCCGCGGCGAAGATGTTGGCGTAGTTGGGATTCTGGTAGACAGCAGGCCAGGAGTCGGGGTCTTGTGCCATTTCGGCGTGAGGCTGACCATATTTGGCATCTACTTTGACAAGGCCATTGGGGGCGACGACTTGGGAAGAAACGTCGTTGCCATCTTTGTCGAGGAAGTTTAGGGGTTGCCCCAGGAATTGCGGGATGAGCATCGAGAAGTCGTAGTCGGTATCACCGTATTCTCCGGCGAAATTTTCCCAGTGAATCTGCTTTTCGTTGACTTCCAGCACGCCAGTTTGCACCTGCCAGTTGATGTCATATTCCTTGAAGACGGCCTTGATGAAGTCTTCGCTGCTGACAACCTTGCCGCCCCGTTTCACATGCACGCCGCGCACGCCGAAGTCGCCTGCGGCTTGCTCGTTGGAAAGCCACTGCAATTCGGCTTTGTCGCGCACGCCGCGTCGGAGCAAGTCTTTGTGGATGTTGGTGATATATTCAAAAGCAGCGCCCTGGCAGGTTGCGCCAGGATGACCGGTGCCGATGACAAATTTTCGCTTCTCGCCTTTTCTCATGCGCTCGACTTCGGCGAGATAGTTGTCGCGCGAGGTTTCGGCATGGGGGCCTGTGCAAATAGAGTTGGTGAAGCCATCGTCGGGGCCGAGGCCTTTGGTGTTCTCAAAAACCAGCCGCGGCCCAGTGGCAATGAGCAGATAGTCGTAATCGACGCGCGTGGTTCCGTTGCTGCCGTCGCGATTTTCTACGATGACGTATTGTTCGTCGGGGTGTACCTCGGTGGCTTTGCCCAAAACAAAATTGACGTTCATTTTGTCGTAGACTTTTTTCAGGTGGAAGCGGGTTTGATCCAATTCCATGCGTCCGACACCAACCCATACCCACGAAGGAATGTAGTAGAAGTGTTCGAACTTGTTGATCATGGTGATTTCGTGATTTTTCCCCAGCGCATCACCCAGATACATTGCGGCGGTATGGCCTGCAAAGCCTGCACCAATAATTGCTACTTTCGCCATAACTGTTTCTCCTTTGGCTTATACAACGATTAATAGAATTATTTTTGTAACTACTCAGCCTCAAAGCGAAGGCTTTAGCCTGAGTAGTTACTTATTTTTTTAGATTATGTAGAGCGAATGCGGCTGCGCAATTTCGCCTCATTCGCTCATTATATTATTTATGGTTGCCAGGTTCGTAGGAAGGCGATCATATTGGCAATTTCTTCATTTGTAGCGCGCCCGTCCCAGCCAGCCATGGCGGTTCCGGTGCGTCCTTCCAAGACGAATTCAACCAGCGCAGCATTTGAGTTGGTTTGGATAAATTCGTTGGGTTGTAACGGATTACCAATGCCGCCTTCGCCAGCCTCACCGTGGCAGACAGCACATTTTTCGGCATAGAGTGTTGCCCCGATATTGGCGTCACCCATCGGCCATTGCTCTTTGAGCGCGGTTAGCGTAACCAATGCCCCAGCGTTATCGTCCGCGACTAACTGAGCGGCGGCGTTGGTGAGTACCTCAAAGCCTTTGCCGTCGGTAATTTCAAGTGCGCGTGTAACATGTAGCTTGGCGCTATCTACATCATCTTCTCCCAGTGAGAAGACTGCTGATGAAATCAGATCGGTTGCCGAGAATGCTGCGGTCACTACTGCGCCTTCTCGCCAGGCATCAATCAATGCCAGAATGTCGTCGATCTGATTGGGGGAGAGCACCGTGCCCCAGGTGGGCATGCCCTTTGCCGGGCGGCCGTTGTAAATTGTGCCGCGATACCACGCGTTATCCAACGCGCCAAGCCGTTCCGCATCATTGAGTGCCGGAGCCTCGTCTGTGCCCATGCCACCCTCACCGTGGCAGAGCGCGCAGGTTGTTTCAAAGACTAATGCTCCGCGGGCTGCGTCAGGAACGAAGACAACCGGTTCGATAATCGGTGCATCGGGTTCCCAGGCTCGGATGAAGGCTACCACATTGCGTACATCTTCATCGGTCAACGGGCCACCGTAGTCCACGCTCCAGGCGGGCATATCGGTACCGGGTACGCCAGACCGAATCACCGAGAAGAAAATGGTGTCCAGCGTATTTTTAAGTACTTTCCGATCATTCAGTGCAGGGCCAACACCGCCTTCGCCTTCTGCGCCGTGGCAGGAAAGACATTGATCCATGTAGACGGTACGCCCGTGGCGTACTCGCTCGGCGGCAATTTCATCGGCGGCGTGCGTTAATCGGGCCGTCTCGCCAAACCAGTAGTAGGAAAAACCGGCTAGCACCAGCAGAGTGAGAACCAACCCAATGATCAGGTAGCGTTCGTAGTTCGGTTCATTTTTATTCATGGTAATCTCCCTATGCGCCGGTGATATGCTCTGGCTGGTGTTTGGCTCTTTCGGTGGGTTGGCTGGTATCTACCCAAACCTCACCGCTCTTGATTTCAATGGGGAAGAAATCGAGCGGACGCGGGGCTGGGCCACCGAGAACATCGCCTACTTCGTTGAATAATGAGCCGTGGCAGGGGCAATGGAATTGTCCCTCTTCCTCAACCCACGGCACCGCACAGCCCAAGTGAGTGCATTTTTGCCATAAAGCAATCACGCCATCCTCGGTTCGGGAAAGGAAAAACCGTCCGGCCAAAATGCGGTTGATACTGTTGATGGCGAATTCGTCAATGAGGCCAGCGTATATAGAGCCACCAAAGCCGCCACTAGAAACCGGTTCAATGAATTTCAGCAGGGCAACAGCAGCCTGGGCGAAGACGAGACTTAGCGAGCCACCCCAGGCGATCCCCAGAAATTGGCTTCGGGAGAGAGATTTTTTCGTTTTTTGTTCACTCATGATACATTCTCCTCATGCAACGGTTTATAAGTTATCCCACGGGCTGTAATGGCCGGGCATATTCCAGGGCCAATACAATTCAAAGCCGGGGCCGCGGAACAGGAAGCCTGCCAGGGTGAATATCACCGCGCTGACGAATAACACCGTGAACAGGGTCAACACGAATTCACGCGAGGTAGGCTTGAGTCGCCAGATAACCAATAAGGGCAACCCAACAATTACACCCATCAGTAGCGCCGGAAACACGGTTTGCAGCACAAAATCGGGCAGTTGACCCCGCAGCAACTCACGAGCCGGGAAGGTCGTATCGAGATAAACGTACAGTGGCATCACAATTAGGGTATATATGCCTGTATATAAGGTGATGCGTTTGCCGCGTTTTGATGTGAACCAGACCCCTGAACCTGCGCGTGAATTATCGAGATAGGGAATGGCGATTACAAATAACACCATAAGCGCTGGCATCGTGACTGCCATCAGGGTGGGATGTCCATGCTCGAGCATTTCCTGCAGTCCCATGAAATACCAGGGCGCTTTGGCTGGGTCTGTGGTGGTGTTGGGATTGGCGATCTCTTCCAGAGGCGCATTGACGCCCAGAGACATAGCCATCAGCAGCACAATCACGATCAAAGTTAGTAGTAACTCCATAATGGCTACTACAGGGAAGGAGAAGATGGAGTTGTCTGGGCCATGATCTGTCATGGTTGTGGGGGCTTTGACCAACTCAACCAACGAATAGGTTTTTGTTTTGCTGGTATCTTTGCTAAAACTCTCGTTACTCATGATTCTCTACTCCTCTACAATCTCTGCGTCGGGGGCATCTTGTGCTGCCAGTCCGCCATCTTTGCGCACTCGCCACATGTGCAGCGAGGTCAGCAGCGCAATGCCAGCCGGAATTACCATAATGTGCAGCGCGTAGAAGCGGGTCAGGGCTTCTTGCCCAACTTCAGGCCCACCTAACAAGGTTGCCTTGATCACCGAGCCCATCATTGGTTCGTAGGCTGCCACGCTGGTGCCGACAGTAATAGCCCAATAGGCGAGTTGGTCCCAGGGTAACAGGTAGCCGGTGAAACTGGCGCCCAATGTAAGCAATAGCAACACAACGCCAACAACCCAGTTGAACTCGCGCGGCGGCTTGTAAGCACCCGTGTAGAAGACACGCACCATGTGGAAGACAACCACAATCACCATCAGGTGCGCCCCCCACCGGTGCAGGTTGCGCAGCAATTGACCGAAGGGTACCAATGTTTGTAGGGTGATGATGTAGCTATAGGCTCGCTCAACCGTGGGGGTGTAGTAGAACATCAGCAAAATACCCGTGATACTCAACACGCCGAACACAATTGCCGACATGATGCCAAGCCCAAACGAATATGTAGCTCGCAGACTTTTTCGGCTTACTTTCACCGAATGCAGGTGAAAGAAAATATTGGAGGTCATTACTAGTGAACGGTCAAGCGGATTGTCCGGCCAGCCGTGGCGGAAGAACGACCGCCATACTCGTGAGTTGACTATGAAATCTTTTATTCGTTGCATGGGGTTCTCCTGTTACCTAATCGCCATAAGAAAGTACTTCTTGGAAGCGGAAGGCCTCCATCGTAATTGCGTCAGTCGGGCAGCGCTCAGCGCATAGGGCGCAACGCGTACACGCTTCATCATCTTTAAGCATGGCGGCTACTGTGGGGGTTTTCTCATCCATATAGCTCGAAAGCGGTTTGCCCAATTGTGCTTCAACAACTTGCCCAAAGAGTTCGTCGCCTTCAATCTGATCGAGACTGACGATCTTGAGACAATCCCACGGGCAAACATCCACACAAGCATTGCAGAGAATGCACTTGAGACCATCAAAAATTGTGTTGACGCTGCATTCCAGGCAGCGGCTGCCTTGTTCGGCAGCTTCCTCCTCGGAATAGCCCAAATCGACGACCGTAATCCCGGTGCGCCGATCTACAGGCAAAGAGGGGACTTTGCGCTGTTCGAGCTTGGTCCAGTTTTCAAACATGACATGGTTCGAGAGCTCTGTCCATTCGGTTTGAACTTCAACCTTGAGCGCTTTTTCCTGGATGAATTCTTCGATACCTAAAGCGGCAACATGACCGTGTTTGACGGCATCAATAATCAGGCGCGGGCCGTAGGCTGCATCACCACCGGTGAAAATATCGACGGCAGAAGTTTGTCCATTGTCGGGGTTGACTTCAATTAATCCGCGGGGCGAGAGCTTGACATCATCCGCGCCGCCGAGTACTTCCAGATCGGCTTGCTGCCCGATTGCCAGAATGACGGTGTCACACTCCCAAACGCGCTCGGTGCCAGCCTTGAACTTGGGGTTGAAGCGGCCTTCTTCATCGAAGACGGATTCAACATCAATGGTTTCTAGCCCGACAACTTTGCCATTCTCACTGATAATGCGGTTGGGGCCTACCCTGGGATGGAGTTGAATGCCTTCTTCTAAGGCTTCTTCCAGCTCAAAGTCTGATGCTGGTAACTCGTCCCAGTCTTCCAGGGAAATCATCTTTACATCATAAACACCCAGGCGCAGGGCGGCGCGGGCGACATCTAGTGCGGTTTTTACAGTTTCCGCTTCCTCATCGGCGCGGGCCTCGGTATCTTTCAGGGCATCCTGTTGTTCGCTGGTGGGTTGCCCCAGGCGCAGGGCTGTGCGGGCGGCATCCATAGCCACATCGCCGCCACCGATCACCAGGACTTTTTTGCCCAACTTGACTTTGTAGCCCAGGTTGTAATTGAGTAGCAAATCTACCGCGATGATGACACCATCGCTATCGGAGCCTTCAATATTGAGCTTGCGTCCCTTCATTAGGCCAATGCCCAGGAATACAGCATCATTTTCGCGGCGCAAGTCGGCCAGAGTGATTTTTTCGCCAATCGGGGTGTTATAACGAATCTCGATGCCCAGATCCAGTATGGCCTGGATTTCGAGATCCATGGCTTCCATATCGAAGCGATAAAGCGGAATGCCGTACCGCATCATGCCGCCAGTTTTTGGCCCAGCCTCGTAAATGGTAACTTTATGTCCCAACAGCGCCAGGTCATGCGCTACTGTTAGCCCTGCGGGGCCAGCGCCAATCACTGCAACCTTTCCGGTTTTTCGATTTTCCTGTGTACTAACGCGTTGTAGCTCCTGGCGCGACCAGCGCACCGGCGAATATAGCTGTGGAGCGCCTGTGCCAGGGACATCATGGCAGGAACTGGTTTGTTTGTTGATATTGGCTGAAAATACGGTGAATCCGGTGTTCAGATCAATGCTCTCGATTGGCAACACACCAGCAGCTTCAATGCGTCCTGGCAGGCGATGCCCAGATTCAGGGCCGTGGCGCTCGGTGAGTACCCGCTTGATCGGTCGAATTGAAATGGGTTTTAGGTCCGGGCCAATATCGCCGCGCCGACATGCGACCTCACAAGGTGCGCCGCAGACGCGTCCACATACAGTGGAGAGCGGGTTCGGGTCGTGGGAAATTTCAAATCCCAATTCCAGTTCACCGCGCGCCATCGCGGTCACATAACCGCGAGCATCGGTGTTCACGGGGCAGGCAGCCTGGCACTTGACCATCTCGCGCCAGTCATCGACAGAGGGTATTTTGACCTGGTATTTGAAATCGCTCATAAAAAATGCTCCTCTCAGTGGCTTATGCTACAATTGAACCAAATTCTGGTTCTATTCATAGCCGTTACGGATGAAGCTTGGCCTCTTGGAAAATAAAGTTTGGAGATCAGTTCAATGTACAAAAAGGTATTAATATTCGTTCTTGTTATAGTGATGGTTGCCCTTGCGGGCTGTAGTGCAAAAGAGAAAGGGGGACCCACAACGGCCGATGCACCACCCGACGCCGTTCCTGATCTTGTCGGAGTTTATGTTGTCAACGGCGTTGATCCGCTAGGGACAGAGTATGGTGGTCATCTTACAATCCGGGCAGGAGAAAAGGAGCTTGAATATCTCTTGCAATGGATTATAGTAGGCAGTATTCAAGAAGGTACTGGTGTGCTGGAAGGAAACCAGCTTTTTGTTGAGTGGCGTGCCATCGAGGGAGTTACCGGAAAAACCCAGGGGACTGCAATGTATACGGTAACGCTTGGCAGAGAACTTTACGGCACTCGAACGGTTGAAGGTCATTCGGGGGTTGGCGAAGAAATTGCCTTTCCAAACGATTGAATGGATAAAGTTCCCGGAGTTTTTCGTCCGGGAACTTTGTTGTTAAATGACTTACTTGAGGGTTAACAGATAGGCTACCAGTTGGTCAACCTGCTCGTCGGTTAACTCATCACTCCAGACGGGAGGCATGGTGTCGGAGGGGAAACCTTCAACCAGAACCGCGTTGGGGTCCAAAATGGACTCGCGAAGTGTGTCTGCGTCGGAGCGTGAGCCAATGCCAGCCAGGGAGGGGCCAACGATAACCGTGTCGGCATCCAGCGAATGGCAGGTAATGCAGCCGGGTTGCGCGCCAATGATTTGCTCGGCGAAGAGCTTTTCGCCAGCCGCAGCCGGATCATCAGAAGCGCCACCGCCGCCACAAGCAGCCAATACAAGGGCCAGAGCCAATACAAAAGCGACGATCAAGAAATGTTTTTTCATACGAAACTCCTTAGATATATAGAATAGTAAATTTTTGTGAACAATATTACTATTGTTCGCTGGGGGCTATTATAGCAGGGCTTCCTTGTGTCAGGGTAAAGATTCTGCAAAAATAGCGCCCGGTTCTGTTTTACAGGGTTTTGTGCGCTATTTGAAGGTCAGCATAAATGCGACCAGATCATCGATTTGCTGGTCCGTCAGGTTGTCGCCGAGATTCATGGTTTGTCCAACCGGGTAACCTTCAACGACATAAGCTCCAGGGTCTGTAATTGATTCGCGTAAATATTCTTCTGCACTCACGCCCGGAACGCGTTCTGCTGCGCGTGTAGCAACGCCATAGAAGGAAGGCCCAACCAGGACAATATCTTTTTCAAGTGCATGGCAGATACGGCAGCCCGAATTTACACCCAATGAAGTTTCCAGGTAGAGGCGTTCTCCGGCGGCAGCGTCGCCGCCAATGGACGCATCGCCATATTCGAAGGTCAGAATTTCGCCGGTTTCGAGACTTGTGGTCTCGTCCAGCAATACCAAGGGTTGAATCTGTTTGGGGCGGTCGTACAGGCTTAGGCGTAAATGATGTTCACCTGGTGATACGGCAACTTGTTCAAAAACGATGGAACTGGGCTTTTTCCCACGCAGCGGATAAGCATTATCAAAAATAACTTCCTGGTCAACTTCCAGCACTAGACGGCTGGGAAGCGTTAATCCTGGTTCATAATCTTCGATTGTACTGATGCCTGTGATCGGATGTCCGCTGGTGTGATTGAGTGCGATTTCGATTACCGCGCCGGACTGTGGGGGTGAGGGCATGGGAATATTGCTCAACGCGACCTGAACGCTGAGAATAAAGGCCATCAGAATCACCGCGGGAATAAAATGGCTCCATTTGGTCTTTTCAAATACTGCGCTATAGGCTGTGGCTGCAGTTTGGTGTGATTTGGATTGGATGGCCGATTTGAATTCGTTCGGGGTCAGCCAATCGGTTGTGATCGGGGCGTTGGCAAAGGCTGATTTCAGTTTGGGCAACCGTTGTCGGGTTACGCGTTCCTGAAGCCAGAGATTCCCTTCACGATTGGCGCAATCTTCGGGTGGACAGCCCACCACCTGGACCTCGTCTGCGCCTGCTTCCAGGGTTTGCGTTATCAGGTTGGGGTGCAGCATCCCAACACAGGTTAATGGTACAACTTGAATATCCACGCCATCCGCAGATGTTTGGGGCAAAGAACCGGCATTGAATTGTGCGTGGCGTTCACAGGTAAATACCACTTTGACCGGTTTTTCAGCTTTTTGAGCGGCCCGGGCGACGGTTTCTTGCCATAGCGGTTCTGGGGGAATTTTTCCCAAAGTGAGGGCAAATTCGGGGCAACTGCCAATACAAATGCCGCAGGCCACACACAAAGTGGGGTTGATTTCGGCAATAAATTTGGGGCGCCCACCTTGACGATCTTTCATTGTGATCGCCGTGTAGGGGCAGTCAGCTTCACACAAGGTACAGCCGGTGCAGCGCTCGGTACTTACTTTTACGGGGGGTAGGGGCTTGCGCCATAGCAGCCAGGGGACCGCGTTGATGGCGATCAAAGCCAGCAAAATGCTGCCCCAGAAGATGCCGGGCGAATTTTGTAGCGCGGCAGGTAAATAGAACAAATAGAATGGATCAAAAGTGATTTCGCCGGGGAGTTGAGCAGGGTTTGCAGGGGGGAGCAGTCCAATGGGAATGATGAGCGCTATCGCCATCAACAGCCCGATGGATGCAAATGTCCAATAACGCGGCGGCATGATTTTGGGACGGCTGAGGCGTTTAATGTGGAAGTACCAGAAACCTAAACCCAGGAAAATCGATAAGAGCAAGTGAATAACGAATAAGAACAGCATGAATAACCAGCCCGAACCGGCTTGTGCGCCGACTACAAAACTGGTCAGGAAAGCGGCTCCCCCTGAGGTGTTTTTGAGCATATCGATCAGTGTTTGAGTAATGATCTGGGCACGTACATCCCAGAGCATCCAGTAGCCGGTCACGCCGATCGCCCAGATGAAAACTGTGGTGACTACACCTGATACCCAAGCCAGCCAACGCGGGCCGCGGAAGCGATCCTGGAAGAAAGTGCGCCAACCGTGTAATAGCGCTGTGATTAGGGCTGCATCGGAAGCATAACGATGTATGGCGCGCATCCAGCGATTGAAGAAATTGGCTTCGAGTTTAGCAATCGCTGCATACGATGCGTCAAAGCCAAACTGATAGAACATGGTCAGGTAAACGCCAGTGAAGAGAATGACGACCAATAAGGCGACAGTCAGGGTGCCAGTGTGATAGAAAGGGTTGAATTCTGGGCGGACGACCAGCTTGTTGATGGGAGCTTCAAAGATCAGCGAGACGCGCTCTATGAGATTGAGAAAACGCCGGACGAGATTGTTTTGCCGGGTTTTCCAATCTACGCTGGGGTTGATTGTCAATAGCCGCTGGATGAAGCTCTTTTTCTGGCGATCCGTTTTTTGCTGAGTGGTCATTGTGTTCGCTTCGTTTCTATGACTAGCTATTTATTTCTGTGAGGAAATTTCCGAAGAAGGTGTATGCCATCAGGCATACACCTTCTTCAGCCTCACCACAAAAAAACTATTTTTACCAAACGCGTCCGCCGGGGGCATTGAGCGAGATATTGCTGATCTGGTCAATCAACTGCGGGCCATAGGCCACAATCAGCAGTACGACTGTACCCACCAACCAGGGAACCCACTTATCGAGCCATTCGGGGGTGTTTTGCGGGTCTTGTTCGGCCTGGGCCAGCGGAATCTCAACATCCGCTGCTTCAGCTTTCTTCGACCAAGCTGTGCGGGCTAACAGAATGATGTACGTATAGATACCGAAGAACATGATTGTGCCGCCAATGCCAACGCGCAGCAGGTGGCCGCTCCACTCCTCAGGGATATACGGAGCCAGCCCTAGCGGGGTCCGGCGCGGCGCGCCGAGCAGACCAACAACGTGCATGGCGTTCGAGAAGATCACCATACCGGTGAACCAGAGCCAGTTAGCCCAGTGTGCAGCCTTGTCGCTGATCAACTTCTTGCCAGTCACATAGGGAACCAGCCAGTAGGTGATGCCCATGAAAGACATGGTGACGGCGGATGCCACGGTGAGGTGGAAGTGGCCTGGAACCCAGGCGGTGTTGTGTAGCACCAGGTTGACGTTATAAGAAGCATTCGCCAGGCCGCCAATGCCGCCGAAGAAGAACAGGATACCGCCGAGTAATTGGGCGGTGACCGAAGGATTGTTCCAGGGCAGGGTGCGGAGCCAGCCAAAGAGACCTTTGCCGCCGCGGGCGCGACCGGCTTTTTCCAACGTGGCAACCACGGTGAAGGCGGTCATCATGGATGGGAGGAAAACCGAATAGGTCAGGATTGCATGCAGGAACTTCCAGCCAGCGGGAACGCCAGGGTCTACATATTGGTGGTGGAAACCCAACGGCACCGAAAGCAGCAGGAATAGCCAGAAGGCGAAGCGGGCCAACGAGTCGCTGAACAGCTTGCCGCCAACCTGCTTGGGCAGGAAGGAATACCAGGAAAGATAAGCCGGCAGCAGCCAGAAGTAAACCAGTGGGTGGCCGGTGAACCAGAAATAGGTGCGGGCCAACTGCGGGTCAGTGCCTTCGATCAGTCCGAGAGACCAGGGCAAGAGCATAGTCAGAATTTCAACAGCCACACCCAGAGTAGCGATCTGCCACATCACCATGGTGATGACAGAACCCAGCGCGGCCAGCGGGCTGCGCACGCCAGGGTTCTCTTTGCGCCAGGCGGCGAAAGTGTAGTACATGCCGTAGCCTTCGATCCAGCTACCCACAACAACCAGAGTCAAACCCAGGTAGAAAGCCCAGTTGGCTTTCATTGGCGGATAGAATGTGTAGAGCACCGAAGCTTCATCCAGCAGCAAGGGAATTGCCGCAGTGACCAGGCCGACCACCATCGTCCAGAAACCGACCGCGTTCAGCTTGGGGTATTTCATCGGACGTTCCAACCCTTTGGATACAGCCAGGGTCAGAAAGCCGGTGATGAAGAAGGTCGTCCACACCAACGCGTTGAGTACGCCGTGCAAGGTCAGGCCTTGATAGTACGATTTGAAGACGGGTTTCAGATACGGGTAAAGATCAAGCCCGGAATGTTCCAGCGCCTGTAGCGGTCCGAAAAGGGCGCCAACAGAAAGCGCCGCAACGGCAAAAAAGACATGCCAACCGACAAATTTTTTCTCGGCAGCAGAAAGTTCATAAGTATTTGTAGACATAGTGCCTCCTAAGTTATCCAATTACGGTTCAACGTGCAGCGTGCCGAACATGGCCGCGTGCCCTGAACCGCAATACTCGGTGCAGATGTAGTCATAATCGCCCGGTCTATCGAAGGTAACAGTTAATTTCGATACCTGACCCGGCACAACCTGGACGTTCAGATTGGTCTCTTGCAATTTGAAACCGTGCTGTACGTCTTTACTGGTGATATAGAAGGTCACCTCAGCGCCGATCGGAACGGTCATTTCGCGCGGCAAGAATGACCAGGTTTGCGCCAAAATATAGGCTTCATATTTCCCGGGTGATAGCTCGCGCAAACCGGGATCGGCCCACGGGCCTGAATCGGCTACGGTGCGCGGGTCTACGCGCTGCTCGGGGCTGGGAACCTGGATGCCAAAGGCAAATCCGGCTACGCTGATGGCTACCGCAAATGAGACCAACAGCACAATGCTGATGATGATCCAATTGCGTTCATACGGATCAATGTGCATGGAAGATTTAGATGTCATATGATCACACTCCTACGGTCATTCCTCGCGAAAGCAGAATTAGAAAAACTGAGCCCCAAAGCAGGATTAAGGTCAATACAAAAATTAACAGTATTGCCATCGTCCCTTTTGGTTTGAACTCCTGATTATTTTCACTCATATCTCTTCTCCTTGTATGATATATGTGAATTTTGATGAATAAATTACCGGTCTTGCCAAATAATTTCGATATCGCTGTTTATGTCAGCGGTACTCATATTTAGCGGATACACAGATCGCCAATAGCCTTGTGCATCAATGAGAAAAATCAACGGATTGCTCTCTACAAAATCGTTCTGAGCATATCCAAAATAAACATCATAGCTGTGAGCAATATCCGTAACATCTCGCAAGTTGCCAGATACAGCCACAAAATCAGTATCGAAAGCGTGGATGAATTCAGCAAAGCTTTGAATACTTTCCCGCTCCGGGTTAAGATTGACCACAATTACTTCTACCGAATAGTTGTTACCGCTCGCTCCGCTTTTCACCTGAGTGAGCTTGCTCATCAGTGTGGCGCTGCGTGGACAATTCTGGCAACTAAACGCCAGGAGAACCGGCTGTCCTCGATATTCGTACAAAGTAATATTCTGGTCATGTTCTGCCAGCAAGTTGAAATCAACAGCCGGGATGGGCGGGTTGAGCATTGCGCCTCGCAATATTTGTGGAGGGCGCAACGCTTTGCCAATGGCGTAAGCCGCCAGAGCCAGAACCAATCCCAGCGCTATTCCTAACAAGCCTAACCAGATTGGGCTTACAAATAGAGAGCGTTGTGAATTTCTCATATTTTCAAGGTGCGATTGCGTTAGACCTTCGTGGGGGCTGATGCTGAAAAATTGCGGTTATCGTTCACCTCCTGTAGCTTGATTACAACCAGATAAGATCGATAATGGCTAATAAAAGCAGGATTCCCAAATACATATTGGAAAACTTGAATAAGGAGTATGCTATTTGGGGGGATGGATCGCGGTAAAGCCGGTAGGTCAACATCCCGAGGCGGAGAGTGCTCAAAACGCTGGGGATTAGATATAGCCAGCCCATGTTGGGGTGGCTCGCCAGGATAATGGCGATAATGCCCGTTCCGAAGGTATGAACCGCCACCCAGCCCGCGGCCTGTTTACCCGAAATATGAACCGGTAGCATCGGAAAGCTAGCATTGGCATAATCTTTCTGATAAGCCATTGCCAGGCTCCAGAAATGAACCGGCGTCCATAAAAAGAGCAGTCCGGCCAACGCCAGTGTGCTTGGCTCGTTCCACGCGCCAGCCGCCGCGCCCCCGCTTAATACTGCACAACTGCCCGCCGCGCCGCCGATGACTATATTGACAACGCTGCGTGGTTTCAACCATAAGGTATAGATGCCCACGTAGATGGCCGCGCCCAGCGCATTGAAAAAGGCCAGCTCCGGGTTAAAAATAGCTGCTCCGAACACTCCCGTAGCAATCATCACCATGCTGGTGATTAACACAGCAGCCGGATTTGTGATCTGCCCGGAAGGGAAGGGCCGCTGGCGGGTGCGTGTCATTTGTGAGTCGCGCTCGCGTTCCAGATACTGGTTGAGCGCCGAAGCTCCGCTGGCTGAAAGCCCGCCGGTGATCATCAGAATAAGCAGTTCTTTCCCGCCCGGCCAACCGGCTGCGCCGATCACCGCACCGCCTGCCGCTGCAATCAGCAATAGCAAAACCACCCGCAGTTTAAATAACTGAACCAGGGTTTGAGCTGTTGCCCCCACATTGGCAAGCATGGTGCGCCACCAATATGTGGATACGCTGGAGGTTGTGCTCAAGTTGGTCAGGTCGTCCATAATTTACCGTTTAGGATCGATTCACTTAAGTAGATAGGCAATATCTTCAGCAATTTCAGCGGCAGGCGCACCAAAGGGAAAGATCAGCTTGAGATGACCATCCCTGTCGATCACCATCACCGTTGCGGTGTGATCAATCAGGTAGCCAGTGGCTTCGGTACCTTCGTGCTTCTCGTAAAAAACACCATAAAGCGTTGCAAGCGACGCGATCTCCTCTTCGCTGCCGGTGACGCCCAAGAAGCTGGGGTAGAAGTGGGATACGTATTCATCCAGCTCTTCTACCGAATCCCGCAAGGGATCCACTGAAATCATGATGACTTGCACATCTTCGGCTTTTTTGCCAAGCAACTTCATGGCGCCGCTGACTTCTGCCAGTGTTGCGGGGCAGACATCTGGGCAGAAAGTGTAGCCGAAATAGAGCATAACAATTTGCCCCCGGAAATCTTCCAGACTGAGTTCGCCTAAAACCGAATCGAGGGAAAATTCTGGGGCTTTGTCGGGCGATTGCAGCAACGTACCATAAAAAGCGTGCGGACGCAGTTTGGGGAGACCCCACGCGGCTACGAGCACGATGCCAACCAGGATACCAGCGATAAAAATGATCCGAGTAGTTTTTGACATTAGTTTCCGTTCTTTGATTTCTCATTCATGAGCAATACCAATGCCAGCCAGGTCAGGTCTGCCAGGAAGAGATGAATAATTTGCATCCATACAGGAGCCAAGAGCAACAGATTGACCAACCCAGCCAGTAATTGAACGGCGTAGATGGCAATCAGGCCAAGGGCCAGTTTACGAACAAAATGGCCTTTCTCTGTCTCCATGATGATGGCCCCGGCCACAAAGGTGATATACAGGCCAACGCCAATGGCAATGAAGGGGTGTAGCACGCGCAGACGGACGATAAAGTGGGCGGTGGGGGAGAAATCTTGCTGAAGGCCTTCGGCGAGCGAATTGGCGGGGAAGAGAGTGTCACCCAGTGCAGTAACAGCGCCCGCCATGCTCATGATGAGCGTGAGAAGAAGGGCGATTGCCAGCGCCCAATGGAACTTGTTCCAGCGGGTTGTGTAGCGCGCTTCTTTCGATGACCACCAGGCAGTCAGCGTTATGGCGCCGATCAGCATATGTGTGTTGAGCAGGTGTACCCCCATCATAATTACGCGCCCCAGCGACGTATCGCCAGCAACCCAGTGGAAGATGACCAGACTGGCCCCGGCCAGCGATTCTGTGATCATCAGGATCATGGCCCATTTTGCTGCCAGACGTACACTGGATTTCTCTTGGTAAATACGGCGCGCCCAAATGAGCATCCCCAGGACGAGTAAAAACGCCAACCCGCTGGAGATGCGATGAGCAAACTCGATAATCGTGTCTACGCGCGGTGCGCGGGGAAGCACATCTCCGTTACACAACGGCCAATGGCTGCCACAGCCTGCTCCGGAGCCGGTTGCGCGCACATACGCCCCCCACAAGATAACAACCAGATTGTAGAGCAGCACTCCCCACGCGAATTTGGAAAACTTGCTGAGATTTTTTGTCAAGGCTTACAACTCCTGAGTATCGTATTCCATCGCTCTGCGGTGGAACGAAAAAAACTTGTAACCGAGAGACCTAAGGTGTGTAGCACAAGAAGTAATGTGCCGCCTCATAGGCAAGGCTGGCGGAACCAGTGCTGTTTTGCACTTCGTCTGACAAAACCTGGATGTGCCGCAAGATGCGATCGGTATCGGGCACCTGGGTTTGGTAGCGATATTCACCTCGGACGATGCCCCAGCCATCAACGAGCACAAATTTGGGGTCAAAGGTGAAGGTTCCGTCTTCGTTTTGATTGTAGTAGGCTTCAAAGCCTGCGCCAATGATTGCCTTGAGCAGGACTTGATCTTCAGTTGTGGCAAATATCCATTGGTCAGGATCAGCTCCGAGCGAGTCCGCGTAGGCTTTTAATTTCTCCGGTGTATCGGTTTTCGGGTCAAATGAAATCGTCACAAAAAGTAATTCAATATCGCCGAGATTGATTTCATCTAGCCGCGATTGAATCGCCAAGATCGTGTTGTCCATATAGCCACATGGCGCTTCGCAGTTGGTGTATGTGAAATTAAAAACAACAAATTTGCCGCGCAGGTCTTCGTTGGTGATGCGGCCGCCATCCTGGGTGACCAGTGCAAAACCGGGGGAAAGCCGGATTCGGGGAACAACCTGTACCGGCTGAAAAATCTTGAAGGCCAAGGCTGCGACTACGAGCGTACCGAGTAAGCCATAGAAGCCAATTTGTAAAGCTCGTTTCATTATGATGCCTCGTCGGGCGAGTCGGTTATTAAGGCGCGTAACAAGTCGGGCATCGCTGCGTCGTTGATTTGTTTGCGATTGTGGACGATGATGCGATTGTCTGCGGACGTGAGATAAATGACCTTTAGGTCGCGTTCGCTGTTTTCAAGTAGCGGATTGAGTTCAGCTTCGATGAGTTCGTGGTTTTGGTGATCCATGATGATGATGTCGGGCAGCCTTTCTGCGATGGCAGTTTTAGCTTCTGCCCAGTTGTTCACCATGCCGATGATTTCAATGTCGGGCTGATCAGTTAGCAAGCGCACGACAACATCTTGTAATAAACCCAATCCAACGAAGAGAACTCTCTTTGGAGCAGCTATGTTCATGTTTAATAGGCAAGCGGTGCGAAGCATTTGTGGAAAGGGGATTCTCGTGACAGGCGGTCAGGTCACCTTGAGAGAATCAGCTTCAACGCGCTGATGCAAGTTTTCTACGATTTAGTTTAGCGAAAGATGAGTGGCTTGTCTTGACCCAAATGGGGATGTTTCCCCATGAATATATCCCCCAAATGGGTGATTTTTTGCACGAATGCTTAGTTGAAGAAATTATGAGCCATTGAGCAATCCGTGGCGAATGGCCCAGGCGGCGGCTTCGACGCGCCCACTGAGCCCCAGTTTTTCCATAGTGTTGCTTAAGTGTGATTTTACTGTGTGGGGCGAGATATTCAATTCGTGCCCGATTTCTTTATTGCTCAACCCGCGGGCAACCAGTTGCAAGACATCGCGCTCGCGCGGCGTAATCTCTTCGGTTATATTTTTTGGATACTTGTTTGGGGTGGGTGTTTCTGGTGAGATAGCGGCAAACTGATCGACCAACTTCGCGGCCATACCGGGA
>JACKQG010003780.1_pt1 | contig 18186 bp, 16 predicted proteins | sample 8237621 | NCBI WGS metagenome assembly JACKQG01 (sample SAMN15677084, study PRJNA649215) | marine metagenome | biome: marine; feature: Black Sea; material: saline water; isolation source: suspended particulate matter (SPM) from the Black Sea western gyre | collected 2013-06-09/2013-06-10 | depth... | reverse complement strand
TGATCAGCTCCAGGTCAGTGTTGCAGATGCCCGCCAGCGTGACCCGCACCAGCGCCTCGCCCGGCGGCGGCTCCGGGTCGGGATAGGCGGGATCGAACCTCAGTCCTTCGTCGCAAAGCAAGGCACGCATGATACCCTCCATCAAGCCTGTCGCAATGATAGCAGACCTTGGCCGAACTGTCAACCAACGACGTGCCCGCTTGACACCTGAGGCCATCTCGAATAGAATGGGGCAACGGCAGACAGCCCGGCACACTCGGTGCCTCACCACACTCCAACGGAGGTCTCTCATGTCCCCTGTCTACGCTGGCCGATACCTCAATGTCAACCTCACCAACGGCACGTGGCGCCAGGAACAGATCGCCGACGATGACGTGCGGCAGTTCCTGCTGGGCAGCGGCTACGCCGCCTGGCTGCACCACCAGACGATGGACGCCGCCCTGCCGCCGCTGGACACCGCCAGCCCGCTCTACGTCTTCAACGGCCTCTTCACCGGCAGCGTCGCCCCCACTGGTTGCCGCACCACCTGGTGTGGCCGCTCGCCGCTCACTGGTATCTGGGGCGAATCCAACGTTGGCGGCCATTGGGGCGCGGCGCTGCGCGCCGCCGGCTACGACGGCCTCGTCGTCACCGGCCGCGCCGAACACCCCGTCTATCTGTGGATGGATGGCCGCGCTGGAACCATCGAACTGCGCCGCGCCGGGCATCTCTGGGGTCAGGACTGCCACGCCGCGCACGGTATGCTGCTGGCCGAGACCGACGCCAAGGCACAGGTGGCGGTCATCGGCCCGGCAGGGGAGAACCTGGTGCACTACGCCGCCGTGATGATCGGCGGCCCGCTGCAGGCCCGCGCCGCCGGCCGCGGCGGCACGGGCGCGATCATGGGCTCGAAAAATCTCAAGGCCATCGTCGTGCGCGGCGGCCGCGCCCGGCCGGCGTACCACGACGCCGACGGCTTCCGCCAGGCGGTGAAGGCGGCCAACCACTGGATCCAGGACAATTCCCTGGCCATGAGCAAGCTGGGCACGGCCGGCGGGCTGGCCGGAGCCGAGGCGGCGGGCGATCTGCCGGTGCAGAACTGGCGCGGCGGCAGTTGGAGCGAGGGCGCGCAGCGCACCACCGGGCAGGCGCTGGCGGAGACGCTTTTCAGCGCACACCACCGCTGCTTCGCCTGTCCCATCGGCTGCGGCAAGCAGGTGGAGATCAAGGAAGGGCGCTACGCCGGCCTGCAGGCGCACAGCCCGGAGTACGAGACTCTGGCCGGCTTCGGCGGCCTGCTGCTCAACGACGACCTGCACAGCATCGTTGTCATGGATCACCTCTGCAACCGCTACGGGCTGGACACTATCTCCACCGCCGCCAACATCGCCTTCGCTTTCGAAGCCTACGAGAAGGGGCTGCTGAGCGAAGAGGATACCGGCGGGCTGGAGCTGCGCTGGGGCGACGCCGCGGCAGCCATCGAACTGATCCAGCGCATCGCCCGCCGCCAGGGACTGGGAGACCTGCTGGCCGACGGCGTGCGGGCCGCCGCCGCCCGGCTCGGCCCGGAGGCCGAGCGCTTCGCCCTGCACGTCAAGGGTCAGGAGTTCCCCTACCACGACCCGCGGGCCTTCGTCAGCATGGCCGCCAACTACGCCACGGCCAATCGCGGCGCCTGCCACCTGGAGGCGCTGAGCTACTGGCGAGGCTATGGCATTCAGGTGCCGGGGCTTTCGCACTTCGGCGAAACCGACGATGGCGCCTTTGACCGCCACGACAGCCGCGGCAAAGGGGCCATGGCCGCCCGCTATCAGGACTACATGGCGGTCTACAATCCCTTGGGGTTATGTAAATTCATCATCAAGGGGCTGACCGGGCCGGAGATGGTGGCCGAGTGGGTCAACCTGGCGCTGGGCTGGGACTGGACGACCGGAGACGTCTTCCACACGGGGGAGCGCATCTTCAACCTCAAGCGGCTGATCAACGCCGGCTACGGCATCGGCCGCGCCGACGATACGCTGCCGCAGCGCTTTCTGAGCGAGCCGCGGCCCTCCGGCGGCGCGGCGGGCGCGCTGCCCGATCTGGAGCTGATGCTGGAGGAATACTACGCCACCCGCGGCTGGGACCCTGCCAGCGGCCACCCCACCACCGCCAGGCTGGGGGAGTTAGGGCTTCAGACCTGACAGGTTTTGGAAACCTGTCAGGTCTCGTCCAGCAGGCTGCCGATGAAGCCGCGCTGGCCGCGCAGGAAGTCGCCCATAGGCATGGCCCGCTTGCCTGCCAGTTGCACTTCTTCCAGCAGCAGCAGCCCTTCGCCCGTGCCCACCGCCGCTCCATCATCCCACGCCACCACCCGACCTGGCTCTGCCGCCGCCGCAGGCAAGGATCGCACCCTCAGCAGCTTCAGCGGCTGGCCGTTCCAGAAGGTGGTGGCCCCCGGCCAGGGCTGGTAAGCCCGCACTTGACGGGCGATCTGCTCCGCTGGCTGCGTCCAGTCCACGCGCCCGTCGGCCTTGCGGATCATCGGCGCGTAGGTCGCCAGCTCGTCGTCCTGGGGCTGCGGCTCGACCTCGCCGGCCAGCCAGCGGGGCAGCGTCTCCGCCAGCAAGCCCGCGCCCAGCTCCGCCAGTTTCCCCGTCAGCGTGCCCGTGGTATCCTGCGGCCCGATGGGACAGGCGGCCTGGCTGAGGATGGGGCCGGTGTCCATGCCCGCATCCATGAGCATGATGGTCACGCCGGTCTCGGCGTCGCCGGCCAGGATGGCCGCGGGGATGGGCGCCGCGCCGCGGTAGCGGGGCAGGTGCGAGCCGTGCACGTTCAGGCAGCCGTGGGGCGGGATGTCCAGCACCGCTGGCGGCAGGATGAGGCCATAGGCGGCGACGACGATGACGTCGGGGGCCAGCGCGGCCAGGGCGGCCACCGGCTCCGGCTGACGCAGCGTGGTCGGCTGCAACACAGGAATGCCGTGCCCTGCGGCCAAGCGTTTGACGGGCGAAGCGGTCAACTGGCGACCGCGGCCGGCCGGGCGGTCGGGCTGCGTCGCCACACCGACCACCTCGTGGCCGCCGGCCAGCAGCGCGGCCAGCGTCGGCACGGCGAAGTCAGGCGTGCCCATGAAGACAACGCGTGCGGTCATGTTGGCACCTCGAGGCATGAGACGTGATCCGTGAAACGTGATGCGCGATGGCGTCATTGTAGCACAGGCATGGTCAGGGGGCAAGCCGCGGTCAGTTTGCCGTCGGGCAGGTGTCTTGCAGATGATGCGATGATGTGGTACAATGCGACCACGCTGTCGGAAACTTGCGGCCGACAGATTCGTATGGGTAAGAGAGGGGCTGACGAGGCTCGTCGCCTCCCAGGACGCAGCACTGGCTGCGAGATCATAGCCAAGGAGGGTGTGAATGAACGAGAAGCTGGAACCATTGGAAGAGGCCATGGAGGACGTGGCCGAGACGGCGGAGGAAGCGGTGCAGCAGACCGAGGATCTGGCCGCGGCCGTCGCTGCGGAAGCGACTGAGGCGGCAGAAGAGGCTGGCGAAGCCATCAAGGAAGTTGCGGAGGCTGCCGAGGAAAAGGCCGAAGAAACCGCCGAGACCTTCGAAGAAAAGTTCGAACATGTTGTGAGCGAGGCGGGCAACTTCCTGGCCCGCAACATCACCGATGATCCCGAAGCTGACGACAACGACAGGCTGTGGAGCTTCTTCGCCTACCTCAGCCAGTTCATCGTCCCCATCATCGTGCCCGTGCTCATGCTGGTGCTGGATCCGAACAAGGATCGTCCCTTTCAGAAACACCACGCCGTGCAATCGCTGGCTTTCCTGGTGCTGGAAGCGATCTACGAGATCCTGGCGGCCATCATCTTCAGCGTGTTCACGGCGATCACCGGCGGCTGCCTGGGCTGCGTGCTGTGGGTGATCTTCCTGGTGCCCATCGTGGCCGCCATCTACTACGCCTACCTGGCCTACCAGGGCAAGCGCTTCGACATCCCCTACGTGACCAGATTCATGCGCGAGCAGGGCTGGCTGTAGGCCGAAGCGATGGCTGCAAGCAACTGCAGGGGCGGGCCTTGCGCCCGCCCTTTGCCGCGCCCCTGGGAGCCACAACCCACCGTAGGGGCAGGCCTTGCGCCCGCCCTTTGCCGCGCCCCTGGGAGCCACAACCCACCGTAGGGGCAGGCCTTGCGCCCGCCCTTTGCCGCGCCCCTGGGAGCCACAACCCACCGTAGGGGCAGGCCTTGCGCCCGCCCTGGGCAACCGCAAGGGTTGCCCCTACACATCACCCGCCTTTCGACCACGCGACCACCAGACCATGACCAGATTGCCTTTTTCTCGCTTCTGGATATAATCCAGGCCGGGCGTCCATCGCCACCACCACAACGTCCAGGAGCAAACCGTGCCCGTGCCAACCAAACGCTGGCAAGTGTATCCGCCGCTGCCCGACAGCCTGCGGGCCCGTTTCCCGCACCTCTCTCCCCTCGTCCTGCAGATCCTCTACAACCGCGGCATCACCGACGCGGCCGAGGTGGAGACCTTCCTGGGCGGTCGCCTGGTCTTCGACAATCCCTTCCGGCTGCAGGGCATGAACGAGGCGGTGGCCCGCATTCGCCAGGCCGTCGGCGGCGGCGAGCCCATCGCCGTCTACGGCGACTTCGACGCCGACGGCGTGACGGCCACGGCGCTGCTGACACAGACGCTGGAAGCGCTCGGCGCACAGGTGCAGCCGTACATTCCCCACCGCGTGGACGAAGGGTACGGGCTGAACAAAGGCGCGCTGAGCAAGCTGGCCCGCCAGGGCGTGCGGCTGGTGATCACCGTGGATTGCGGCATCCGCTCGGTGGAGGATGTGGCCCACGCCCGGCAGCAGGGGCTGGACGTCATCGTCACCGACCATCACTCGGTGGGGCCAGAGCTGCCGCTGGCAGTGGCGGCCATCAACCCCAAGCGAAAAGACTGCCCTTATCCCTTCAAGGAACTGGCCGGCGTGGGAGTAGCCTTCAAGCTGGCGCAGGCGCTGCTGCGGGTGGAAAGCTCCATGCGCCGCCGCGGCGCGCCCGCTATCCCGCTGCGGGAAGAAGATCTGTTGGACCTGGTGGCCGTCGGCACCGTGGCCGACGTCGTGCCCCTGCTGGGGGAAAACCGGCATCTGGTGCAGCGCGGGCTGGAGCGGCTTAACCCCTCCCCGCCGCAAGGGCCGGAGGGCCAGGGACAGCGCTACGACTACCCTCAGCGGACAGGGCTGCGGGCGCTGATGCAGAAAGCCAACGTGAAGCCGGGCAAAGTGAGCGCCATGGACATCGGCTTCAGACTGGGGCCGCGGCTGAACGCCGCCGGCCGGCTGGAAAGCGCCATGCTTAGCTACGATCTGTTGCGGACCACAGACGATGCGGTGAGCGGTGAATTAGCGCAGAAGCTGGATGACCTGAACCGCCGCCGCCAGAAGCTCACCCTGGAGACGCAGGAACAGGCGCGGGCGCAGATCGAGGAAGAAGGAGCGGACGCTTTCCTGCACCTGGTGGCCCGCGAGGACATCCTGGCCGGCATCGCCGGGCTGGTGGCCGGCCGCCTGACCGAAGAGCTGTACCGGCCAACGGTGGTGGTGGAATGGGGCCAGAAGCTGAGCCGCGGCTCGGCCCGCAGCATCCCCGAATTCAACATCACCGCCGCCCTGGACCGCTGCGGCGACCTGTTGGAGCGGCACGGTGGGCACGCCGCCGCCGCCGGCTTCACGGTGAAGACCAAGAACCTGCCCCTGCTCAAGGCCAGGCTGCAAGAGATCGCCGCCGAAAAACTGGCCGAAAAGGAATTAACGCCCACGCTGTCCATTGACGCCGAGGTCAGGCTGGACGAGTTGAACTGGGCGACGTACGAGCTGTTGCAGCAGTTCGAACCGTGTGGCTACGCCAACCCCGCGCCGCTGTTCTTGAGCCGTAGCGTGCAGGTGCGGGATCGTCGCCGCGTGGGCAGCGACGGCAAGCACCTGAGGCTGACCCTCAGCGACGGGGGCACGGCGTGGGACGGTATCGCCTTCCAGCAGGGCGAGTGGGCAGAGGGAATGCCCGAACGCATTGACGTGGCCTACACGCTGGAAGTGAACGAATGGAATGACCGGCTGCGGCTGCAATTGAACGTGCAGGATCTGCAGCCCAGTACTGCATAGGAGATGACACTGATGCTCATGGCCCGAGTCCGGCTGGACACAGAAGGACGCCTGGCGCTGCCCGGCGAGGTGCTGACAGCGCTGGCCCTGCTTCCTGGTGATGACCTCTACTTCGTCATCCACGGCAGCTACGTGATCCTCACCACAGAGCCAGAGGAGTACGCTCCCTACCTGATTGAGGCAAGCCAGCAAGGCGCCCAGTTCCCCGACCGTCTCTCGTTGCCCGAGGATTGGCAGGGGTGGGAGGAATGGGAAGAGGAGACACGGCAATGACAGCAACGATGGAGCGTTCTTCTGGCGGCTTCTGGGCCCGGCTCAGCGGGCCGTTGAAAGTGGGGATCATCTTCGCCGCCCTGGGCATCGTGCTGGCCATCGTGGGCATCTTGCGCGGCATGGTACCCTTGAACCCCCTGTCCATCTTCCTGGCCCTGCTGATCTCCGGCGGGAGCTGGGGCCTGGTCAGTTGGGCCGTGGCCACGGCGGCAGTGGACGTGGACCGAGACGTGGCCGAGGGAGACAAGTGGGCTGAGGGAACTGAGGGAGACCAGGGGAGTGAGGGGTTGAGAGACACAGCCAGCAGTGTGGCCGCCGCCCCAAATCCAAAGTCCAAAGCTCAAAATCCAAAAGCCCCTGGCGGAGATTGAGCAGGAACGTGAGCTTTGAGCTTTGAGCTTTCAGGGGCCTTGGGGGAATTGGCTACTTCACCCGCTATCTCCGCTCCAACACGGCAATCCCCGCCGCTGCCAGGCCTGCTGTCAGATCGCCGTCGGCAGCGTCAACTGCCGCTTGCACCGCCTGCGCATCATCGCCCGCCAGCGACAGCGTGATGCGCAACCGCACCCCCTCGCTGTAGGCCTGCGCCCTGGATTTGACGTACACCTGCGGATGGGCCGCCGCCACACGATTGACCACCGGGGCCAGGAGCGATTCGTCGCCGCAATCGGTGACCAGCACCCGCTCCTGAAACACGCCGCCGCCGAACAGTTCGTTCAACAGCGGCTGCAGCGACGTGCCGAAGATCCCCTTCATCTCGGCGGGGACGCCCGGCAGGCAGACCAGCGCCGTCTCCCCTTCCCGTAACAAGACCCCCGGCGCTGCGCCCACGGGATTGTGCAGCGGCTCCGCCCCCCGCGGCAGGTAAGCCATCTTGCGCCGCTCCTCGTTCAGCGTCGCGTCCCGCACCAGCCCACGGGCGGCGAGCTGCTCGTAGGTCGCCCGCACCAGGGCCAAGGCCCGCTCGTCCAGTTCCACAGGCCGGCCCAGCGCCGCCGCCAGCGAGGCCAGCGTCTGGTCGTCGGCGGTGGGGCCCAGGCCGCCAGTGAAGACGATGAGATCAGGGTGGCGGTGTAGCGCTGCCTGCAGCGCCTCGGCGATGGCCCCCGGATCGTCAGGGACCACGGCCACACGCTGCACGCGCCCGCCCCGCCCGCTGAACTGGCGGCACAGCCAGTGGGTGTTGGTGTCCAGCACGTCACCCAGAAGCAGTTCGTTGCCGATAGCGATGATTTCCACGTTGGGCATGGCCCCTCCTCAAGCAAAAAGCGGCCCCGCAGGGCCGCTTTGCCATTGCCGACACAGTCCTTATTCGCGGGACGCAGGCCGCAGGCCCATCTGCACCTGTCCTCTGGTCAACGTGCGCAGGATGACCTCCGGCATCTTCCAGGGAATGAACTCTTCGTGCAGCTCAGCAGGCGAGAGCGGCGTGTTGTCATTCCTGAGGAACACGCGGAAGATAGCCGTGACCAGAGGCTGATAGGGGTTGATGTAATCCGGCTCATGGGCGCACATGGTGCGCAGACACTGCCAGAGCGCGTCGGTGTGCTTCACCTCTGCCGTCTCCGGGTGAATCCAATCCACCATCTCCGTATCGCGGTGATCGGAGAACCGCTGCTGGCAGTCCGGGCAGAGCTGATCGCGGAGATACAGGCGGAAATCCTTGCCGCTCTCCTCCCACCAATCGAAGTCAATGTGAAATTTGGTGTCCGTCGTAGGAATGAACCACTTTACCATGCTGTCAGCTACCCGTTATGTCATGTGTTCTGTGATATACGCTAGGCCAGCGCCCAGAAGCCGTCGCCGGCGGCCCGATAGCGTTTACTGCTCAGCAGAGCCGCAAAGATGGGCCCTGGCGGACAGCGCCGAACCATGTTGACCGCACTGTATACCGTTTTGGCGTGCACCTTGCCCTCGGGACTGAGCTTGAGCAACTCAGGTAGAATCAGATCCAGCAACTTCGCCAGCGGCACGTCTCTCTGGCGCAACCTGTCCCGCAAATCGTCCACAGCGGCCGCGTCCAGGGCATCCACGACCATAAGCTCATCGTATTCGCAGGAAACGGGCAGTTTGCGCATCTCGAAGACAAGCTGATGGGCCTCCACCCGGCCCAAACGCATCCACTCCCGCCGCATGCGGCGGGGGCGGATGTCCACCACCACCTCGCCGGGATCCTTACCCCGCTCCAGGACGACGTATGCGCCCACAGGCACCTTGTGCTGCTCGAACCAATCCCCCATCCCGACCACGTAGCGACCGTCATACACCACCGCGGAGCTGAAGCGCTGCCCCCAGCGGCCGTCTATCAGGGTCACGATGCTGCGTCCCGTCTCGCCGGGAGGGAAGAAGCCCCGCGTGCGGAAAGACAGCGGCAGCGTCCCCGCCTGGCGGTGCGGATAGGTCAGCACCAGCGTGACGGCAGGGGCCTGGATGGCCGTCTCAACGACTTCCTCTGACCATTCATCGCCCAGCTCCCACTCCAGGCGCAGCAATTCCGCACTCAACAGCAGACGGTCGTAGGGCTGCGGCGCGTAGCGCAAGGTCTCAGGGGTCACCAGCGCTGCTTCCGGTTCCAGACGGCGCAGGTACCAGAGACGCTCGCCAGCAGCGCCCAGGTCGTCGAAACGCTCGTCGTGTTCCAGGGCGTAGTTGAGGGAAAAGAGCGAGATCTCGGAAGGTATCTCGGCCGGCAGATGAAGCTCCTCCAGCAACCTTTGCGCAGGCAAGGGCCGGTTTTCCACCTCGATCAAGGCCTCGGCGATGTTCAGATGCCCGATGTTCACATCGGCCAGCAGGCCCCGCAACAGCCACTGGCCGTCGCTCTGAACGAAGCTGTCGCTGGCCGCCGCCGCCAGGTGGGTCGCCAACCTCTGTCCCAGATCGCCAGCAACCGACTCCTTCAGCTCAACAGAGGAGAGCAACCCCTTCTGCTCCAACAGCGCCTCGCGGCCATCGCCCAGGTTGAGCTTGTGTGGCGTTTGCAGCGCGGCGGCGAACTCCCGAGGACGCGGCTGCTCTTCGAACTGCACGGCGATAACGTTGAACTCGCCGTGCTCGGGATTCAGCCCCGTGCGCTTCTCGACGACGGTGCCGGCAGCGAAATCGAAAAGCGGAAAGACCAACCGCTGCCCCACCTCGTAGTCTTCCTTGGGCTGATAGAGCGTGCCCTTGGAAAGCTCCTCCCGGATATGTGCTTCTTCCTGGCGGCAGCGGAAATCAATGAGCGCCAAGGCCAGGTCGTCGGTGCTGCAGGGCAACCCCTTGTCCAACAGTGCCTCGTACAGGTGAAGCACATCGTTTTCGGAGAAGCGAAAGGCCGCTCCCCAGTATTCCGCCGTTTGAGTTTTACGCTGAAACACGCTACGATCACTCCCTCATCTCAATGAATGATTCTGGTAACAGATTATACCCACTTTCCGCAGGCTTGCCAAACGAGGGCCTCGACTTTCAATTGTCTGCACTTTCCTGTCTTCCGTCATTGCCTGGAACGACGATTGGTGCTATAATGCGCCCCGTGTGCACAGCGGCAACAAGGCCACGAGGCACTGAGGCACCGCAGCTCGCGGCGGACTGCCAAGTCCGCCGCCTTCCCGCTGGACTTGACAGTCCAGCGGGAGCAAGCTGTGATCTGCTGAGATCTGCTGATGCTACGAGCCATTCGGATAGGCTCGAAATCAAGGAGAGCGCGCAAGGGGCGGTATGGACGTTGACAGAGGCTGTGGCAGGCAGGCAGGGCGAGCAGGGGCACGGAGGCACAGGCCGGTCTGTTTCGTCTTCCTGGACGGCGTGGGGCTGGCGGCGGCAGACGGCCACAATCCGCTGGCCCAGGCGGCCATGCCCACCCTGCACAACCTGCTGGGCGGACCGCTGGTGGACGGTCGGCGGATAGCACAGGACGGCGTGCTGCTGCAACCACTGGACGCCTGTCTGGGCGTGTCCGGATTGCCGCAGAGCGCCACCGGGCAGACCGCCCTCTTCACCGGCATCAACGCCGCGGCGCTGCTGGGAGCGCACATGGCCGCCTATCCCACAGCGCCGTTGCGAGAGGTCATCGCCCAGCACAGCTTGCTGAAGCAGGCCACCGACCAGGGGCTGCGAGCCACCTTTGCCAACGCCTACACGACCACCTACTGGCAGCGAGTGGCCCAACGCAAACTGTGGCACTCGGCCAGCACACTGACCACCATGGCTGCCGACCTGCCCTTGCGCACGCTGGACGATCTGGCCCGGGGCGAGGCGGTCTACTGGGACATCACCCACGAGGTGCTGCGCTCGGTGCTGGAGCTGGATGTGCCCCTGCTGGAGCCAGAGGAGGCCGGCCGCCGGCTGGCGCGGCTGACGGCGGCCCACGACCTGGTCCTGTTCGAGAGCTTCCTCACCGACCTGGCCGGACACGGACGGCTGCCCTGGCCCACGGAAGAGGTGCTCACGCTGCTGGATCGCTTCCTGGGCGGCCTGCTGGAAGCATTGCCCGACGAGGCCACGCTGCTGGTCTCCAGCGATCACGGCAACCTGGAAGACAGCCGCACGCGGGCCCACACCCGCAATCCGGTGCCGCTGCTGGCCGTCGGCCCCGGCGCGAGGGCCTTTGCCCAGGCCCAGGCCATCACCGACGTGACGCCAGCCATCCTGCAATGGTTCCAGGTTCAAGGTTCCAGGTTCAAGGTTCGGCATGGACAGCAGACACCGAACGCCGAACCCCGAACCCGCAAAGGAGATTGAGGTGCGCCGCTTGCTTGCCTTACTTTTCGAGGTCAATCAACTCAAACGCATCCCCCGCATGGGCTGGCTTGTGCGCGGTGTGGGGCCGGCCGATACCGAAAGCGTTGCCGAGCACACCTACGGCATGGCTCTCACCGCCCTGCTGCTGGCCGAGATGGTCGGCGAGCCTGTGGATCGCGGCCGCCTGCTCACCATGTGCCTGCTGCATGACCTGCCAGAGACGCAGATCCTGGATCTGGTGCCGGCGGCTATTCATTACCTCACACCGGTCGCCAAGCGCCGCGCCGAGGAAGCCGCCTTGGCCGACCTGCTGGCTGGCCTTCCCGCCGCTGAGGAATTCCAGGCCCTGTGGCAGGAGTTCGAGGAGGGGACGACGGTCGAGGGACGGCTGGCTCGCGACGCCGACAGGTTGGAATTGATGATACAGGCGGCAGCCTACGAGCGGGCCGGCTGGCGTCAGCTCGACGAGTTCTGGCAGGAGATGAAGAAGCACCGCTGGGAGTTCCCGGTCAGTGCGGCGGTGTTCCGTGGGCTGGTGGCGGAGCGGGAAGGTCAGGAGCAAGACGCAGTGGCTGGAGGTCAGGTATCCGGGGTGAGAAAATGAAGCAGGGCAAGGTGTTTCTATTGCTGCTGGCACTGGGGGCGTTGGCTCTGATGGCCAGTTGTCTGACTCTGCCAGGTCAGGAGCAGGCCGCCCCGGCGACGGAATCAGAAGTAGCCATGCTGCCAACGGCGTCTGCCACGCCGACGTCTACGCCGACGGCTGTCCCGCCATCGCCCACGCCCACGGCCACGCCCACGGCTACTGCAACGCCCACGCCGACCCTGACACCTACACCCACGCCGGCCCTGCCGGCGCTGCAGCGCATTTTGCTCTTGGGCACGGACGAGAGACCCGAATCTTCCGGCGGCACCTGGCACACGGATGCCATCATGGTGGTGACCGTGGACGCCGAAAACAAGCGCATCGCCATGCTGGGCATCCCCCGCGACCTGTGGGTGAGTCCGCCCACACTATGGGAGATGAGAATCAATCAGGTGGATTACCTGGCGGAGCAGTACGAATATCCCGGTGGTGGCCCCGCCTTGCTCGCCGAGACGCTGAAGGAAACCTTTGGGCTGGAGATTGACCACTACGTGCGCTTCCAGCAGCAAGGTTTCGTGCAGGCCATTGACGCCATCGGCGGCATCACCGTGACCCTCGATTGTCCCCTGCAGGAGTTTGCCCCTGCGGATCCCGGATCGGATGTCCAATACAAGGAATTGTACCTGGACGCCGGGCCGCAACATCTGGATGGCGAGACGGCGCTGAAGTTTGTCACCTATCGCTATCGCTTTGGCGATTGGGGGCGAGCCAAGCGGCAGCAGGTGCTCCTGGTGGCCCTGCGGAAGCAGGCCCTGCAATTGGACATATTCCCCAGGATCCCCGCCCTCTGGGACATCGTCAAGGATGCGGTGCAGAGCGATCTGTCGCTGCTAGACTGGGTGCGGCTGGCCCACCTGGCGACGCAGATTGACCCCCAGGACATCCACGGGCGGGTGATTGACGAGACGATGACCGAGGACTACGTCACCGAAAAGAGCGGTATGGCCCTGTCCGGCGAGATGGATGAGATCAAGGAAGTCATCGAGACGCTCTTCGACGTCCCGCCGGTGGAGGAATTCTACGACAAGTCGGGACATTGCCCGCCGATCTGGCCTTCGCCCACGCCGACGGCGACGCCGACAACGTGATCCGTGATGCGCGATCCGTGACCATTGCTTCACGCATCACGGATCACGCATCACGGCTGAGATCAAACTCTGATCTGATGACCCATCAAGGGAGGCTGACATGTACGTAGTCCATTCCGAAGAAGTACCAGCCGCGGTCGTCACCGACGAAGGCGCCGCAGGAGCGACCATCCGCTGGCTGATCGCCCAGCCTGAAGGCGCACCCACCTTCGCCATGCGGCTGATCGAAGTGCAACCGGGTGGGCAGACGCCGTTCCATGCCCACGGTTTCGAGCACGAGGTGTTCGTGCTGGAGGGAAGCGGCGAACTGGCCGGTGCTGAGCGCACCTGGCCGCTGCGCGCAGGAAGTGTGGTCCTCGTGCCGCCGCAGGAGCAGCACAATTTCCACAACACCGGCGAAGCCCCGTTGCGCTTCATCTGCTGCATCCCGCTCACCGGCCAGATGTCAGCGGAACGGCAGAAGCGCCGGGAGGAAACCGGCCGGGGTTCCTTTTTGGACATAAATGGCAGAACGTGATACAATTGGGGGCGTCATTTGAACATTGACGTCCCAAGCATTCATCTACGAGAAAGGAGATACGGAGAATACGTGACATCAAGCAGAAAAAGAAAACAGAAGCGGCAATGGCAGCAGGTGGATTTGCACTTGCATACGCCGGCCTCAGCCGATTGGGCAGAGCCAGGGGCCACATTTTTGGACTGGCTCCACGAAGCTGAGCGGCGGGAATTGGACATCGTCGCCATCACCGACCACAACACGGTCGCCGGTATTGCACGATTACGACAGGAATTGGAACGGTTGACCTGGTTGGCACAGAACGGGCGGTTGAAAGCCGAGGAGAAGGCGGCGCTGGAGGAGTTCCGCCGCCTGGGAGAGGAAATCTTGGTGCTCCCAGGATTTGAGTTCACGGCCACGTTTGGCTTTCACGTGCTGGCCATCTTCCCACCCGAAACCTCAGTGCGTCAGTTGGAATTGCTCTTGCTGCAACTCAACGTCCCTGCCGACAAGCTGGACGAAGGCTCCACCGAAATGGGCGCCTCCGCTGATGTGCTGACGGCGTATCGGCTGATCCATCAGGCCGGCGGTTTGGTGATCGCAGCCCACGCCAACTCCAGCAACGGAGTGGCCATGCGCAACTTCCCCTTCGGCGGCCAGACGAAGATCGCCTACACCCAGGACCCGCACCTGCATGCTCTGGAGGTGACCGACCTGGAGAGCAGAAGCCGCCGCACGACAGCCCGTTTCTACAACGGCTCCAAGCCAGAGTATCCCCGCCGCATGCATTGCATCCAGGGCTCCGATGCCCATCGCCTGCGCCGCGATGCCAAAGACAAGGTGCACTTGGGCATTGGCGACCGCACCACGGAGATACTGTTGTCAGAGGCCAGCTTCGAGGCCCTCAAGGCCATCTTCGAGGACAACGACTTCACCCTGACACGTCCCTACCGGGCAACAAAAGCGCCCTACGACCACATCGGGGCGGCCCGCGAGCAGGGGCCGAACATCGTGCAATCGTTCCACGAGAGCATGAGCCGCCAGGGAGGCCGGCTGCACAAGATGCTCTGCGATGTGGTAGCCTTTGCCAACACCAAGGGCGGCACCATCTACGTCGGGGTCAGTGCCACTCGCAAGGGCGTGCCCGCCGGTATCGCCAACCCCGAGGAGGCCATCGCCACCCTGCGCGCCGAGGTGCAACGCAAGATCATACCACCGCTGGACGTAACCGTGGATACCCTGGAAAGCCAGGGGAAACAGGTGCTGCGGGTGGTGGTTCCCGAAGGGCCAGACAGGCCGTACGTGATAGATGACATCAAAGTCTATGTGCGGCAAGAGGCGGAGACCAACCTGGCGGTGCGCGATGAGGTCGTCCAACTGATACGAGAGGCCCTGACCCAGGAAGGGCCCCCCGCCGAAGCCGGCGTACCTGCCACCACCCCCGAGCCGCCCTCGTGGCAAGAACAGCGCCCCGTCGAACCGCCTACGGTCGGCGTCCAGATCGTGGAGACGGTGGAGCGCAAGGGAGTCCTCTATCACAGTGTCAAGGATCTGCGCAACGGCAACATGGTGCGCAACGTGACCCGTGAATCGGCCCGCAAGCTCTGGCGCTACGCCATCACTCAACAGGAGACCAACCCGGTGGTGGCGGAGAAGGTGAAGTGGATCGGCGACGTGGGACTGTGGCAGAAGCGCACGCGGGCAGGCCGGATGCGCTATGACTTCGTGCAGCGCACGCCCGACGGCTCGCTGGAGGTCTACTACGGCGTGACGGAAGAGGGCATCGAAGGCGTGTGGCAGAAGCTCCTGGAGGAAGAAGGAACAGCTTAGCCCATCCAGGGAGCACCAGGCAACGATTTCAGGCTCGAAGGTTCCAGGTTTCGGGTTCGGGGTTCGGAGTTCGGCGCTGAACACCCGCCTGCGCGCGGTGAATCTGACAACCTTCGAGCCTCGCATAGTTGACTGACGGGCCTTGCAGCCCGGCCTGCCGTTCTAGCGCCAGACACCGAGGACAACCATGCGCGCCGTGGACATCATCACCAAAAAACGAGACGGCGGCGAACTGACGGCGGCGGAGATTGATTTCTTCGTCCAGGGCTTCACGCGGGGCGAGATCCCCGACTATCAAGCCGCCGCCTGGCTGATGGCCGTTTTCTTCCAGGGCATGAGCGGGCGGGAAAGCATCGAGCTGACCCTGTCCATGGCCCGTTCCGGCGAGATGCTGGACCTCTCCGGCATCGCCCCCTTCGTCGTGGACAAACACTCCTCTGGCGGCGTGGGCGACAAGACGACGCTGGTCGTCGCTCCGCTGGTAGCCAGCCTGGGTATTCCCGTGGGCAAGATATCCGGGCGGGGGCTGGGTTTCAGCGGCGGCACGCTGGACAAGCTAGAGTCCATCCCCGGCTATCGCTCCGGACTGACGCTGGACGAGTTCAAGCGCCAACTGCGCCAGGTGGGCCTCGTCGTCGCCGGGCAAACGGCCTCTTTCACCCCTGCCGACGGCAAGCTCTACGCGCTGCGGGACGTGACCGGCACGGTGCAAAGTCCGCCCCTCATCGCTTCCTCGATCATGTCCAAGAAGATCGCCACCGGCAGCAACGGCATCGTCCTCGACGTCAAGGTGGGCCAGGGGGCCTTCATGCAGACGGAGGCGGAGGCCGTGGCCCTGGCCGAGCTGATGGTCAAGATCGGGCGCGGGGTCGGGCGGAGGGTGCGGGCGGCCATCTCGGACATGAACCAGCCGCTGGGCCGCGCCGTGGGCAATGCCCTGGAGCTGAAAGAGGCCATCGAGACGCTGCACGGCGGCGGGCCAGAGGACTTCCTGGAACACTGCCTGGTGATCGGTGAGCAGATGGTGCTGCTGGCCGGGCGAGCCGCCGACGAAACAGAAGCGCGCGCCCTGCTCACCGCCAGCCTGAAAGAGGAGCGGGCCTGGGACAAGTTCCGGCAGTGGATCGCTGCCCAGGGCGGTGACGTCGCCACCGTGGACAACCCGCAGCGGTTGCCGCAGGCCCGTTGGGTGGAAGCACTGCCCGCGCCCCGCTCAGGCACCGTGGCCTCCATTGACGCCATGGAGGTGGGGCTGACGGCAGCGCTGCTGGGCGGCGGGCGGGCCAAGAAGGGAGATGCCCTGGACTACGGTGTGGGGATCGTGCTGCACGTCAAGGTGGGGGATGAGGTAGCCGAGGGCGAGCCGCTCTGCACAGTTCACGCCAACAGCGCTGAGCGCTTGGCCGAGGCCCGGAAGCGGCTCCTGAATGCCTACACCTTCAGCGACGAGCCCGTGCCACCACTCCCGTTGATCCATCAGATCATCAAGTAAGTAGGCCGGGTTTGAGCCACACGGCATCGTGCACCTGATCGAGCACTCGTCGTTTGGGTCGTTGTGTCATGACAATGTGTCCAGGGCTTCAGGGGTGTTTGCACAAAGAGTGAGGGCTGTGGTATCATGGCATACATGCCTGGCAGTTGGCAATTCTGCATTTAGTCCCCCAGGGGGACATTATACCGAACCTCTCCGGTTTATGCAACTTTTGGCTGCTTATACGGAAAACTTCTGTATAAACAGACATGAGGGTATCTTATGCGGAAGAGTTCGGTAGAAGTATATGTTAGGCGGGCAACGTGAATTGAAAGATGGTGATTCAAATGGCAACAATAAGTGAAGTGGTGAGAAAATGCAAAGAGGCTCTTGAAAGCCATTATGGCTCTCAACTCAAAGGCCTGATTCTGTATGGGTCTGTAGCGCGTAACCAAGCTGACTCAATGAGTGACATTGATTTGCTCGTTTTGTTAAGCAAATCCTTCGACTATTTTTCAGAACTGCGTCAAGTTATAGATGTGCTGTATCCCATCCAATTAGAGTCAGAGCAGCTTATTTCTGCCAAACCCGTTCCTCCGGATGAATTTGAGCGTGGAAGTATTCGACTCTATCGAAACGCAAAACGGGAAGGGATACTGGTATGATGTCAGAATACAAGCAGGAAATCGCCGCCGATCTTGAACGAGCAGAGCAATCTATCCAAGCGGCTAAATATCTGGCTGTCAAGGGCTACCACGATTTTGCAGCGTCGCGTGCGTATTATGCAGCCTTTTACGGAGCCACAGCGGTTTTGCTCAACGAGGGTTTGGATTTCAGCAAACATAGTGGGGTCATTGCTTCGATTCATCAGCGATTTGTCAAGACGGGGAAGTTGAGCAAGGAACAGGGCAAGGATTTGAACTGGCTTTTTGAAATACGCAATGTTGGGGATTATGGTGGCACAGCACATGTGTCTCAGCCACAAGCGGAGCGGGCGATTCAGGCTGCGGAGAGTTTCTTGCATGCTATCAAGTCCCTGCTCAACAGATGAACAAAGGTAAAACACCGCCTAATTATGGTCGGGAGGAGAGTCGCCCCTCCCCCCGCCACTTCAGAACCGGACGTGACAGTTTCCCGTCATCCGGCTCCTCAGACGAGGGGCTCTTGTCCCTTCGACAAGCTCAGGACAGGCATGAGCACCGTTAGCGGTGGACTCCATCATGGCAGTGACCATGGAGCAGTGCCAGATTACCCAGCGCCTGGTTCCGCCGATGGCCATCTAGGTGGTGAACCTCCATGATGTCGTCTGACATGAAGCGTAATCCGCAATGGCGGCAGCGGCCTCGCTGCCTCTTCAGCAAGAGGACAACTCGTTTGGGTTTAGATGGGTCTCGTCCCAGACGGGGCACCCAGTAGGCCCAGTCGCCGTCGAAGGGGCTTTTGTCGCCCCGCATCTTGACATGACGACGGGTGGATGACGAGATGCGCCCGGAGTACGATTTTACTGGCGGGGTGCGTGGCAAGC
>JACKQG010003779.1_pt1 | contig 18191 bp, 8 predicted proteins | sample 8237621 | NCBI WGS metagenome assembly JACKQG01 (sample SAMN15677084, study PRJNA649215) | marine metagenome | biome: marine; feature: Black Sea; material: saline water; isolation source: suspended particulate matter (SPM) from the Black Sea western gyre | collected 2013-06-09/2013-06-10 | depth... | reverse complement strand
TCTGGTTGCCTCTCGTAAACCAGAGTTGGAATCCCCTGAACCTGAAGATCTTTACACTGTTGGAAGTGTGGCCACAGTTCACCGCATGCTGCGTGCCCCCGATGGCACCATTCGGCTGCTGGTGCAGGGAATTTCGCGCTTCAAGCTGAGCGAATTTGTGCAAACCGATCCGTATTTGAAAGCTAAGGTCGAACTAATTCCAGAGATAGTGGAGGATGATCTTGAAGTAGAAGCCATGGCGCGCAATGCCCGAGACCAGTTTGAGCGCATTGCTAATATGATCCCCTCTTTGCCGCGCGAGTTAGTTGAATCGGTGCTGCTGCTGGAAGACCCTCTGCAAACAGTCTATACCATTGCAAATTTCCAGCGCATCGAGCTCGAAAAAGCCCAGGAGCTCTTGGAGTTAGACAAGGTTTCCGACAAATTGCAGAAGCTGATCTCGCTCCTCGCCCGAGAAGCAGAAGTGTTGGAGATTGGCCAGAAGATCCAAAATGAAGCCCGCTCGGAGATCGAAAAAGTTCAACGAGAATATTTCCTTCGAGAGCAGCTCAAAGCCATTCAGCGCGAACTTGGTGAGGGAGACGAGCAGACTGTCGAGGCCGATGAATTTCGCGAAAAGATCGACGAAGCTCAGATGCCCGAAGAGGCCGACAAGCAAGCCCGTCGAGAATTGGATCGTATGTCGCGGCTTCCCTCAGCGGCCGCGGAATATGGCGTGATCCGTACATATTTGGATTGGTTGGTGAGCTTGCCTTGGTCAAAATCGACCGAAGACAATCTAGATATTGTCCACGCTCGTGATGTGCTCGACGAGGATCATTTTGGCTTGGAAGACATCAAAGAGCGCATCCTGGAGTTCCTGGCTGTACGCAAACTGCGACAGGAACGCTTCGAAGAATTCGCCACCGAGGATGGCGAGTACGATGATGAAATTCGCCGGTTGCGCGAAGGCGTGATCCTGTGTTTTGCTGGCCCGCCCGGGGTTGGTAAAACTTCCTTGGGCCGCTCCATTGCCCGCTCTTTGGAGCGTGAATTTGTCCGCATTTCCCTAGGTGGCGTTAGAGATGAAGCGGAAATTCGCGGCCATCGCCGCACCTATATTGGAGCATTGCCTGGGCGAATTTTGCAAGCCATCCGCAGAGTCGAATCTCATAACCCGGTCTTCATGTTAGATGAGATCGATAAGCTGTCACAGGGTTTCCAGGGCGACCCGGCTTCAGCTTTGTTGGAAGTGCTTGATCCGGAGCAGAATTCTGAATTCAGGGATCACTATTTGGAAGTCGCCTATGATCTGTCCCAGGTGATGTTCATTACCACGGCAAATCGTCTGGATACCATCCCGCGACCATTGCTGGACCGTATGGAGATAATCCAACTCTCTGGGTACACAGAAGGCGAAAAGAAAGAAATTGCCAAGGGCTATCTGATTCCGCGCCAGTTGCGTGAGAACAGCCTGCGCGAAAACGAAGTCAGCTTCACCGATGAAGGGCTTGAAGAGATCATTCGCTTTTACACGCGCGAGGCTGGTGTGCGCAATCTTGAGCGCGAAATCGGATCAGTTTGTCGCAAGGTTGTAACGCGCATCGCTGAGGGCAAAGGCAATGGCACGGTAGAGATCATACCCGAACGCGTCAATGAATTTTTAGGCCGGCAAAAATTCCGTGATATGGAAGAGATCGCCCAGCGCACTTCTCTCCCGGGCGTGGCAATAGGTTTAGCGTGGACCCCCACTGGAGGAGATGTTCTTTTCATAGAAGCCACACAAATGCCAGGAGCGAAGGGATTTCAGCTCACCGGATCGTTGGGCGACGTGATGAAGGAATCGGCCAAAGCCGCGCTATCCTATGTGCGATCACAAGCCTCGAATTTAGGATTGGAAGAGGACTTTTTCTCCGAAGCAGACTTCCATCTGCATATTCCTGCCGGTGCGCAGCCTAAAGATGGTCCTTCAGCGGGTGTGACGATGGCCATGGCAATTGTTTCCCTGGTTTCCGGCCGCCCAGTTCGACCCGATGTGGGTATGACTGGAGAAATCACGTTACGAGGGAAAGTAATGCCAGTTGGTGGCATTAAAGAAAAAGTTCTAGCCGCCCATCGTGCTGGATTGAAGACTGTCTTATTGCCCAAGCGCAATGAAGATGATTTGGAAGACTTGCCCGACGAGGTTCGCGATGCGATTAAGTTTGTGCTCTTGGATTGTGCTGATGATGCCCTGGATGTCGCACTTGAGCCCGCACCGAAGCCCACGCCGAAGCCAAAGAAGAAACCTGCCAAAAAGACCACTCCGGTTAAAAAGAGTGCCAAAACTAAATAAGAGTGTGGGCCATAAACATTTGGAGTTACTATGCCTAGAGTGATGCTCATCGATGATGATTTTATTGTTCTCGATCTCTTGAAAACACTATTAGAGATGGAAGGCCATGAGATTTTCACTTTTTCTTGGGACGAAGATATTGTCGAATCCGTCCAAAAGAATCAGCCTGATGTAGTATTGATGGATATTTATTTGAGAACATCTCCAGGCGGTGACAAGGAAGGCCTAAAGTTCTTGGCTCAGATTCGCGATATTCCTGATCTTGCAGAGACCAAGGTGATTATGACTTCAGGGATCGATTTGCATGTTGAGAGCAAGCAGGCGGGCGCCGATGGATTTTTACACAAACCATATATGCCCGAAGAATTAATTAATTTATTAAAACAGATTTTGTCATCGTAGATGGCAAAGAAAAAATTAGAGTGATATTGTGACGAAAAGACGTTCACGTACCACGATGAAGTGGTACACCATGGATTTACATACACATACCCCAGCCTCGAGCGATTATCAGCAGCCCAATACAAGCTTTCTTGATATTTTAAACAGGGCAGCTGCTCGCGGGTTGGATATATTAGCAATCACCGATCATAATACGGTGGCGGGTTTCCGCAGGATGAATGAAGAAATCCAGCAGTTGGAAATGCTCAAGGGATTGAATCGCTTGCTTCCTGAGGAAAAATCCCGTTTGGATGAATACCACCGCTTATCAAAAAAAGTGATGGTGTTGCCAGGATTTGAGTTTACGGCGACCTTCGGCTTCCATATTTTGGCTGTTTTCGCCCCAGATAAACCACTGCGAGAAATCGAGCACATCCTATTAGATTTAAATATTCCTGCAGATCAACTAGATGAAGGCTCTGTTACCGTAGGTGCCAGTGCGGACGTATTGACTGCATATGAAAAGATCAATGCCGCGGGAGGCTTGGCTATCGCTGCACATGCCAACTCGAATAATGGGGTGGCGATGCGCGGTTTCCGCTTCGGCGGCCAAACCAAGATTGCCTATACCCAAGACCCGAATCTTCATGCCTTAGAAGTGACCGATCTGGATCGAAAAGGGCGGCACAGTACGGCGGGGTTTTTCAGTGGTGCGAAACCTGAATACCCGCGCCGGATGCATTGCATTCAGGGCTCAGATGCCCATCGAGTGGATACAGACTCATCTCGTCGAAAGAATCTCGGTGTTGGAGATCGAGCCACAGATGTTCGCCTTTCCGAATTATCTTTTGATGCGCTGAAAAATCTCTTCATGGGCAATGACTTTGCCCGCACTCGCCCACACCGCCAAAAAGCCGAACCCGCCTTTGATTTCATTCAGGCAGCGCGTGAGGAAGGCGCCAATATCGTTCAAGATTTCCATGAAAGCATGACCGTGCGCGGTGGCAAACTCTACGCGGTCATCGCCGACATTTGCGCTTTTGCTAATACCAATGGTGGCACGATCTATATAGGCATGAATCGTGATCCCAAACGCAGCATTGTCGGAGTGTCATCAAAAAGCCAAGATATTGCCAAACTGGAAAAAGAGATCAGCGACCGCATCAGCCCTGAATTAACCTGCAGCCTTGATGCGCATAAATTTCGTGACAAAGATATTGTCCGCGTGCTGATCCCACGTGGCGATGACCCTCCCTATGCAGTGGACGAGAGCAAGATCTACTTGCGCACAGAATCTGAAACGGGAATGGCTGTGCGAGATGAGATTGTCGAATTGGTTTTGCGGGGTAAGCCTCACCGTACACAAGAGGTTGTCCCGCTTAAGTCCGAAGGTGAATCAAAGGCGGCACCCATTCCGGCAGATGGCGTCGATGCTGAGCCTGATGCGGATGCAGCCCCACGTACGGGTGTGGAGGTCGTTACTGTTGAAGAACGTCAGGGTGTTCGTTATTACACCGTTCGTGATTTGCGTAATAATAACGTGGTCAAAAATGTGACCCGCAAATCCGCCCGCAAGTTGTGGCATTACGCTGTCACCCACTACGACAAAATGTCCAAAAAACCGCAATCAGGGATTAAATGGCAGGGCGATCTTAGTGTTCTGAACGAACAAAAAATTGGCAACTTCAGCCGCTTCGATTTGGTTCAGCGGGATGCAAAAGGCAATTACCGCTTCTATTTCGGCGTCACCGAGGATGGGCTGGATGAAAAATGGCGGAAAGTTGTGGGTATTAGTGAGGATTGAGCGTGACCCTGCGATTTGGCATTCTTACAGTTTCTGATAGATCATCACGTGGTGAACGTCCCGACAGATCTGGGCCGGCGCTCAAAGAGAAAATTCTTGCAGAGGGATGGCAAGTTTTACAGGATGACATCGTCCCGGACGATATTCTGATTTTGAAGGACAACCTAGCTCGGTGGGCAGATGGACGGGAATTTGACGTGATCCTGACTACCGGGGGCACAGGATTCGCCCCCAGGGACGTCACCCCCGAGGCTACTCAGGCGGTGATTCAACGATCCGCACCGGGCTTGGTAGAAGCTATGCGGGCAGAGAGCTTGAAGATCACGCCCCACGCCATGCTCTCAAGGAGTATCGCAGGTATTCGAGACCGCACGTTGATAGTCAATTTGCCTGGTAGCCCCAAAGCTGCGCTGGAAAACCTGAATGTGATAATTCCGGTGCTCCCTCATGCGGTAGAGTTATTGCATGAAGATGCCCGAGCAGAGGCTGGACACCAATTTTGAGAGATCGTTGGACAATGTACATAATACAAATACCGAAAGGTTTGTAGTAGTTCTTTTGTTTTACAGCGTAACATGAGTAAATTAGTCAGCCCCCAAGGTTTCTTGGGGGCTGACTTACATAGGAGGAGAAAAGACTTCCAGTTTTTTCTACATACTAACCTGGGGCAGATGCTCCAGGGCTTCTTTTATGGCTTTCTCGGGGTATTCGTAGTTCTGCAACTGGTTGCCCAAATAGGCCTGATAAGCGGATAGATCAAAGTGGCCATGCCCGGATAAGTTGAAAAGGATCACTCTCTTTTCTCCCTTTTCTTTGGCATCCAGCGCTTCGTCGATAGCAACGCGCACTGCGTGCGATGTCTCAGGAGCAGGGACAATGCCTTCTGTTTTGGCGAACAAGACCGCGGCCTCGAAGGTGTCCAACTGCGGGGTGGATACCGCCTCGATGTATCCGGCATCATGCAGGGCGCAGATGCTGGGTGCCATGCCGTGGTAACGCAGACCGCCGGCGTGGATGGGTGGTGGTACGAAAGTGTGGCCCAGAGTGAACATCTTGACGATGGGCGCCATTTTTGCAGTATCGCCATAATCGAAGGCGTATGGGCCTTTGGTCAATGTGGGGGTGGCAGTTGGTTCTACTGCGACAAACCGCGTATCTTTGCCGTTAGTAAGGTTCTCTCTTAAGAAGGGATAGGCAATCCCTGCAAAGTTAGAGCCACCTCCAACACAGCCAATGACCACATCGGGATACTCATCGGCCAAATCCATTTGCTTGATGGCTTCCTCGCCAATGACACTTTGATGTGTCAATACGTGATTGAGCACCGAACCCAAGCTATATTTTTTGGCGCCTCCCGAAGTGGCAGCAATCTCTACGGCTTCAGAGATTGCGATGCCCAAAGATCCGGGACTATCGGGATTATCAGCGAGGACAGATTGCCCGTATTGAGTGAGATCTGTGGGACTGGCAAAAACTTCAGCGCCGTAGGTTTCCATCAGAACGCGACGATAGGGTTTCTGCTGGTAGGATACCTTTACCATATATACTTCTAAGGGGAGATCGAAGAAGTTGCAAGCCAATGAAAGCGCGGAACCCCACTGGCCAGCGCCAGTCTCGGTAGTCAGCGAGCCTGTGCCGCCGACACTATTGTAGAAAGCCTGGGGTACCGCAGTGTTAGGTTTGTGACTGCCAGATGGCGATACACTCTCATTTTTGAAATAGATATGTGCGGGAGTGTCGAGTGCCTTCTCCAGCCTTCTCGCTCGAATCAGCGGAGTGGGACGCCAGAGTTTGTAAATCTCGCGCACTTCCTTGGGGATATCAATATAACGGTCGGCACTGACCTCCTGCATGATCAGCTCCATTGGGAAGAGCACAGAGAGGAAATCGGGTGTGACCGGTTCTTGCGTTTGAGGATGCAGCACTGGCGTTGGCGGAACGGGTGAATCAGCATTGATGTTGTACCATGCTTTAGGTAGATCGCTTTCATTGAGTAGGAATTTTGTTTGAGACATTTTTTTTCTCCTTTATTTTAGGGGAGCTGCGCGGCACTTCCGCCGAAGGCGCGCAGAGCGAAGTGCGTCGCAGCCCACCCGTGATTAAACGAGTGCCAGGCCGCGCACGGGTTCGACACCTTGCAGGGCTTTCGCATAGGCATAGCTGGGCAAATCCATGGCTTCACGTACCATCAAGATGGTTTCTTGCGCTTCGAGGCGCATACGATGAATCCCATGGGCGAGAACATCATTGACTAAATCAGGATCACCCTCGAGCTGATTCCGGCGCTCCCGTATGGGATCGAGGAAGTCGTTTAGGACGCGAACCAGCTTCTTTTTGACATCCACATCCCCTACTTTTCCACCTCGGTAGCGTTCTTTCAATTCGGCGATTTCATCGTGATCTGAATTAAAGGCATCGTGGTAAAGGAAAACGGGATTTCCCTCCACGCGTCCAGGGGTATCTGCACTAAGACGGTTGGGGTCAGTGAACATACTCATGACTTTGTGCTCAACAGCGGGGGCGTCATCGGTAAGAAAGATGGCATTATCCAGGCTTTTGCTCATCTTGGCTTGTCCATCTGTGCCAATGAGCGTGCCTTCGATCTGGAAATCTGGGATGGGAAAGATAGCATCATACATTCGGTTGAAACGCCGGGCTAGTTCACGCGCCAATTCAAGGTTAGCTCGGTTATCCGCGCCGACAGGCACAAGCTCGGCACGTGGTAGTAAGATATCCGCGGCCATCATCACGGGGTAGCCCAACAGACCAAAGGGTTGCGTTTTGAGATCAGCAGCGATGGTCATCTCCTTGAGTGAGGGGATGCGCTCCAGACGCGGTACGCTAACCAACATTTCTAGAATGGTGTTCAATTCGAATGTCTCAGGAATGAGACTTTGCACAAAGATGGTCGACTTGTCGGGATTGATCCCCACAGAAAGGTATTCGAGCACCATCTTGTGGATGTTCTCTTTCAGATCTGAGATGTGTTTTTTTTGCGGCCGCGTGGTGAGGGTATGAATATCGGCGATGATGAAGAAGCATTCATACTCCTCCTGCGCGGTTATCCGATTAGCAAGACTGCCAACATAGTGACCTAAGTGGAGTGCCCCGGTAGGGCGATCTCCGGTTAGTAAACGTTTTTTCATATTGTCTCCTTTCACCCCCCTCGGTCCCCCCGATTTCGGGGGGATGGCCGCAGGCCAGGGGGGTAACAAAAAAGCCCTCGTCCACAAAGGGACGAGGGCCATAAGACTCCCGTGGTGCCACCCAATTTAGGCTGGTTAGATTAACCAAAAATCCCGCCGGTGATGCGACGGGAAAAAATGCTTGTGTTAGCCCTAAAGGCCAGCCTCACTTGATGGGGTACGGCTGGTGAAAGCGATACCCTTTACCCTGATAACGGTGGCAACTCCGGCTCGGGTTACTGACCCTTCGATAAACTCAGGGCGTTCGCCTTGCAACTCTGAGGTCCATTCGGCGTCGGCGTTTGGGCAAGGATCACACCTATTCCTTGCTCTCTGAGCCGTCGTTTCGACGCGTACTCTTCCTCTTCACAGTTTTTCAATATTTTAATGTTGGCGGAGTTTATACCTTAGCACAGTAGGTTTGTCAAGTAATTTGTTGAATATGGGCGTATTAAAGTTTAGGGGTTAGGGGGGCAGTTTGTGGGTGGAAACATATTCTGATACCTGACCCATATCACTTATGGCTTCATTTTTCCACATTCCCCCCACGAAACTGAAAAGCACCCGCTGATTATTATCCAAAAACGTAACTGAATATTTCTTACGAAGGATCTATGGGAATTGCCGTGAGAGACCTCACATTTGGGGGTAGGGTGCCGTGCTCCGCACGCACCCTACCCCCAAATGTGGCCCCTTACCACGGCGATTCCTAGAGACCCCTTACGAATTTCCCCAGAAATTATCATATTTGTGCTAAAATGATTAGTGCCGGGGTACTGTTTTATGCGAGCTAATGCTCGCGGAGGAGAGTTTTTATGGACGAAAAAGATACTATGCTTAAGCTAATGCGCTTCTGGCTGTTTGGCACATTCATTATCCTATTCACAGCAGTAACAGTCTATGTAGGTGGAGCGTTAGGGACCGGCCTGGCAATTTTCGGCGAGTTGTATTTCTGGCTGGCAATTGTTATCACAGCTGCGCTGTGTGTATTGTGGTACTTCATATACAAGTGGTATCTAGACAAAAAAATGTAAGTTGGAAACTTCTCCCCGGCCCAAACCTGACGAAGCAAAGAGCTCATGCTTCGTCAGGTTTTATTTTAAGTCAAACATGAGTTAACCCATTTTAATCCAAGATCGAATACAGCAATAAATGGAGAAGTTTGCCCCCACTCCTGAACCTCGCGAAGCATGCCCTTGGGGTACTCCCCTGACATTCGGGTGAGGAGAGATAGTGAAAAACTGGGTGCGTGCTAGCGCTAAGCGCCGCACGCACCCAGTTTTTCACAAAACCCCCCTTCCGGCGGGGAAGGGGGGCTAGGGGGGATGGGGTGAGAAAAGAAAAAATACATCCGAATATTAAATTCGGGGTGAGTTTTGTTTGCTCCTCTGTGCACCTTAAAGGGCAAAGCGAAGATTATACAATCTCCTCCAGCACCTTTCGAGCAATAACCATTTTTTGCACCTCAGTTGTACCCTCCCCAATGGTCATGGCGCGGGCGTCACGGTAAAGTCGTTCCACAGAATACTCACGGCTGTAGCCATAAGCGCCGTGGATTTGGATGGCATTGTAAGTGACGCGTTCGGCCATTTGGGTGGCGAATAATTTTCCCATAGCCCCTTCTTTGGTAAAGGGCTTGCCCTGATCTTTGAGCCAGGCAGCGTAATAAACCATTAGGCGCGCGGCATGGATTTCGGTGCCTGCCTCGGCCAGCATCCACTGCAGGGCTTGATGATCTGCAATCTGCTTGCCAAAAGATTGACGTTCCTTGGCATAGCGGATGGCTTCTTCCAGGGCGGCCTGAGCAATTCCCACAGAGATGGCGCCGATGCTAATGCGCCCGCCGTCCAACGTTTTTAACGTTTGTTGAAGTCCGCGCCCTACTTCGCCCAGTAAATTCTCCTTGGGTACGCGCACATTTTCATAGGTGATGCCATGTGCATGGCTGCTGCCCAAGCCCATTTTCTTTTCATGCGGGGCAATGTATAAGCCTGCAGCGTCTGTGGGGACAATGACCATGCTCATTGAATGCGAACCACCCGCGGGGTCGGTTCGAACCAACGTGGTAATTAGATCGGCATTGCCGGCATTTGTGATCCAGGCTTTTGAGCCATTGATGACCCATTCATCATCTTCAAGTTTGGCGCTGGTTTTGATGCCCTGAAGATCCGATCCGGCCCCAGGTTCGGTCAATCCCAATGCAATTAATTTGCCCTCACCGCTGACAGCTCTTGGCAGGTATTTTTCTTTCTGTTCATGCGTGCCAAACATGGCAATGGGCGCACAGCCCAATCCGGTATGGGCAGCGATGTTGAGCGCTGTGCCGCCATCTCCCCAGCCCAACTCTTCGATAGCGATGGCGACGCTGACGGCATCCACCCCCGAGCCGCCAAACTCCTCGGGCACAGTCATGCCCAACAACCCTAAATGACCCATCTTCTGTATGGCGGGCCAGTTGAGCTCTTCTTTCTCTGCGTATTCTGCGGCGTGAATTTTGACTTCCTGGGCGACAAAGTCATGGACGGCTTTATTCCACATGCGCTGTTCTTCGTTGAGTTGAAAATCCATTGGCATCTCCTTTGATAATAACTGGACTTACGCAGAATTTGCATTTCCAGGGTAGGAACCCAACCCTTCGACTAAGCTCTGGGCATCGCCGCGTTGGGTGTCGGTTCGCCCGTTCTACGCCCAACGCGCCTGTCCTGAGCATGTCGAAGGGGTTGGGCTAGCTACCCTAAGTGCGTAAGTCCTGAATAAATTAAGACCCTAAGAGTATTCAAAACCTTTAGGGTCTGAATGATTAGGGATTCATTTCATAAAGATCTTTGAGAGCGTAAACATGTTCCTGCCAAACTTGTTTGTAACGTTCCTCGTCCACATTGGGCTTGCGCAGCATGCGCTGGCAGAATTCCATTTGCGCGGGCGTGCTGCTGGGTTTGCTGTATAGCTGCAGGGCGAACTTGGAGAAATCCCGCACCATGAAGTCGAAGATCTGATCGAGTAGGGCATCATCTATTTCATAGATCGGCACATTTTCTAAAATGAGTTGGCCATAGACAACCAACGCAAACATCTCACCGAGGGTTAGCAAGAAATCGATGTCTTTACGTTGCGCATCATCGGGTGTTGCCATGGCCAGAAATTCTTTATAGATGGCGATCTGTGCTTTGAAAATTTCGATATTGGGGAGGTTGAAACCTTTGTAGATTTCACTGTAATCATGGAAGGTGATCTTACTAAGCCCGCGGGTTGGTCCTTGGTTAAACAAGAAATCATCGTTCCCGGGCTGGTCCTGCCTGGTAAGGTCTGGGTACTCAGCGGGGTTGAAGAAATAATTGGGCATGAACTTGACGATCAGGGCGATGTTGACATGGACGGTGCCCTCCAGCTTGGGCAAAGCCCGAATATCACGCGCCGCCATCTCGAAGTAGGTATCGCGCTCGAAACCTTTGGCGGCGATCACGTCCCAAAGCAGGTTGATGACCTCTTCGCCCTGCGTGGTGACCTTCATCTTGACCATGGGGTTGAAGAGCAAGTAACGACGGTCGTCCGCTGAAGCTGCCCGCATATAGTCAGCGGCGCGCAGGGCAAAGAGTTTCATCGCCACCAGCCGCGCATAAGCGTCTGTAAACATCTGGCGCACGTGGGGGAAGTCGGTGACGTACATATTGTAGAGCCGGCGGTTGGCGGCGTGGTTGATAGCTTCGTACAAAGCGTGCGTGCAGATGCCGATGGAGGCCCAACCCAGATTGTATTTGCCCACATTGACAGTGTTGAGCGCCGCATCCCAGGCGGCCTGGCCCATGGAGAGCACTTCATCCTCGTCGATGGGATAATCTTTGAGCTTGTACTGGCCGACGTAATTTTGGCTGGCAGTGACGTTCTTGATCAGATCGTATTCGTCCTGGCGATAGTCGGCTACAAAAAAGACATACTCATTTGTCCCAGCGATTTTGCCAAAGGTCGAAACCATGGGAGCTGCGTTGGCGTTGCCGATATAGTATTTCTCACCGTTGGCCAGATAGGTGCCATCCGCCTGAGGGGCAAGATTCATCTCTGTTGCATAGATATCCGCACCGTGCTGGCGTTCTGAGAGTCCAAATGCAAAAACAGCCCCCTCCCTAAGGAGGTGGGCTGCTCTTTCTTTTAAGACATTATTCTGGCTCATCCAAATAGGACCCAGACCGAGGATGCTGACCTGCCAGGTATACCAGTAGGCCAGACCGTAAAAGGCCAAAATCTCATTGAACTCGCAGTTGCGCCAGGTATCCCAGCGATAATGTTCGTTTTCGCCATAAGAAGTGGGAGTAAGCAGGGTGGCGAAGATTTTCTCTTCCTTGATGAACTCCAAAAAATCGGCGTACCAGGTTCGGGCGTGATCGTCCTCTTTGATCTTTCGCTTGCCGCGCTTTTCGAACCAGGCAATGGTCACCCCCATGATCTGCTTTGAAAATTCATCAGGGTAATGACGGCTGTGGTCGTTGGGGTTGAGAAGGATCATATTGGGCCCTCATGGAATGTAAACTTAATTGTCTCTGAATTATATCATTTTGGAGTATGACGGTTCTAGCATTTGTGCGAGTTTCTTGCTATGAATCCCCGAATAGGGCCACCTATTTTGCGGCAGATTCGCTAGCGTACATTTGAGCAAACATATTATAAATTGGAACGCGGATAACGCAGATTGGGCAGATTCACGCGGATTGAAACAAAAGTTTGGATAAATTGTATTAGTCAATAGAAGGCTGAACACCGCAGAGTCGCAGAGAACGCGGAGATTCTCGCATTTTACAGGAGAAAAACTCTGCGAACTCCGCGTCTCAGCGGTGAAAGTTGCATCAGAATTGTGTTCAATCTACCCTTGACCATTACAAAAGTTTGGATAAATCAATCTGAAAGATATGATTACCACAGAAATTATCCGCGAAAATCCGTCAAATCCGTGTAATCCGCGTCCTATTTCTTGGATGAACGGTAGAAAAGCGGCAGATATGGAAATCGGCCCATCATTTAGCGGTTTTCCAATAGCTTCACTCGAAACAGAATGTACTAAATATCTAACTTTAACTACATAAGATATCACATATACACGACATACATATGACATCCGTTTTTATACAATTGCAATAGTAGCATCCAGACGAATTTAATCGCCCTAACTCTCCCTAACTATCGCAAACTATTCATAACCGGGAGATTATGAGAAGGATATTAAGATATTCCTGATGTAAATCTTGAAACATTTCATCGTTTCATTTTTGTCGTCGAAGTTGTATTTTGCACTCGAAAAGGCTAACCCACCGTGAGGTGGGGACGCAAAACCACGGGTCTGTGATCTTAGCAGATAGCCGGGTTACCAAAAGTGCTATTTTTTTGGAGCCGGTTTATTTTGCTTGAAACAACTTTGCTTCCATGACCCCCCTATTTGGGGTTTATATAGAAAGGGATGATGGCCAGACTTTGGCGAGACTACCAGCATCCCAGGCAAACCCAGGCGATCATTGATCGCACTTGGGCTATTGCTATTTAAAGTAACGAAAAATTTGCGATACGTCAATAAGGAATCAATACTATTACACAAGTTGTCCAAAATCTCTCAATAATTGACATTGAGACGGTAGTTATAGAAACGCCAATAAAGATTTCATTTCTGAGGAGAATATGCATACTCTAATTTCCCCAAAATTCAACAAAGCTTCTATAGTAATTATTCGCATTCTTATAATCTTGGGTTTAAATGTTGGAATATTTAAACCCCAGACCTCTGCCAAAGCCGCGTCCCCAATGGATGTCACGACCATCACCTGGAATGTGATCGGTCTGGACAGCAACCGGGTTAATGATGGCCCCAACAAATTTCCGGTTGGTGTGCGAGCCTGTAATCCGGTCGGGAGTGGCGCAACGTTCACCGATGTTGAAGCGGATTTTGTTTGGCTGAGTGGGGGGACGACCAATGATGATACTTATATTAAAATCCGCCCAGGTTCTTTAGATCCAATTCCATTGAGTACGAATCTTGCCCCTGGTGATTGTTACGATTTCTACTTTGAAGTTGAAATAAGCCGGGATTCGAATGCATATGAAGAAACACGTAGATATAGAATTGATGTGAGCTATAACGATGGGGCAGCTCAGACGGTTAGTACTCTCACGCCCCGTGAGCTTTTTGTTGAATATCTAATTTCACAAAACCGCAACGCGACTGATAATGTGTATTATGGTAATGTAGGGGATCCGATTGGCTCAATGACAAATGTAGGGGCGGGCGGCACAATGAATTTGGCCGTGGGTCAAACCTACGATATTGTCTTGGATGCCCATACAGCTACTCAGGGATATAACCAATTAGAGTCATTTATTAACTTCCCCAACACGGTCTTCCAGATTCAAGAAATCCAAACTAATTATACGGCTAATTCATCCACTTTCGTGTTGAATACGAACGACTTGCTCTATGCAGATGCCTGTTTGTGGGATAACGTAATCACCAGCGATACGTATCTTGAATGTATAGGCAGCGATGGAAAATCTGGGGGTACGGTGACAACCCGCTATACGGTAAAAATTATCAGTGGAGTTGGTAATACTGAACCATTGAACACCTTGCTTTATGATTTTTCGGGAAGCAGTTTTCACTACAATGCCGATTTTGAAACGAGTCTCCGCTTTGCGTCGATTACCTCGTCGTTATCTTTGAGTAAAAGTTTTTCCCCGAAAAGTATCACAACCAGTGGGGGAACATCTACACTTACCCTGGCGATCGAAAATTCCAGTGCTTCTCAAATGGATAATGTGAGTGTCAGTGATCCGTTGCCATCGGGGATGAAAGTGGCCTTAACCCCAAATTCAAGCCAAAGTGCAGGATGTGTCAGTGGTACATTTTCCCCGTCTGCAAATGATACAACCTTATCCTATTCGGGAAGTGTAGCAGCTAGCGGTACCTGTACCCTTACCGTTGATGTGACAGCCAGCCCAGATGGTTCCTTCACCAATACAGCCGAGCTGTTTTTAGACGGCGCCACCACTGGTATTACAGCGTCAGATAACCTTGGAGTTGGAACATCTGCAGCATCATGTACAACGCCATCTCTTCTAGCACAATGGACATTTCCAAGTGCAGGTGTCTCAATAACTACTGCAGCACCAATAAGTAGTGACGCTGGCTCTTTAATATCATCGGCCTCTGCTTATCCGGCAATCGCTTCACCGGGTTATTCTGATACGGATGCTTCAGGGGTTACCACTCAAGCTTGGAGGATGAGTGATTTTACTAAAAGTAGTAATGCATATATATTTGAAATACCAAATGGTACCAATTATTCTAATTTGTCGATTGCTGTGTCATATGAAAGAATCACATCGAATTGGACAAGCGAAGTATTTAAAATTGATTCAAGTACTGATGGCTCTACTTATGCTGGTATTTATTCAGACAATACCACCTTCCTTCAAAATATATGGACAACGACGTCAACACCTGTTAATGCAGATCAGACAGGTGCTACGAACACCTACTTTAAGATATATGGTACAGGGGACGGGAATAACGCCAGGATGGCAATTGATGATGTAAAGATATATGGTTGTCCTGTTGTCCAAAAAGCAGAACTCTCTAAAGCTTTTGGCACGGATCCCATTAAAGTTGGTGCGACATCAACGCTCACCTTTACACTCAGCAACCGGAATGCATCAACTGACTTAACCAGTGCGGAATTTACAGACATCCTGCCAGATGGCATGAAAGTTGCTACGACACCGAATGCCTCCACGACCTGTTCAGGCGCAACCTGGAGTCCGGAAGCGGATGATAAGACGCTGAATTTCTCCGGTGGCACTATCCCGCAGGGCAGTCCCGGCACTTGCACAGCCCAAGTGGATGTGACGGTTAATGAAGCAAAAACCTACACAAACACATCCGGATTTATTGAGACAAATGAAGGTGGGATCAATACGAACCCATACAATGATACGAAGCCCGGGCAGGGGCGGGATACGCTCACGGCAACGATCGGGCCCCCTGGTATCGAGAAAAATTTTTCGCCGAATCCCATTGCCGTGAATGAGACTAGTACCATTACTTTTACACTTACCAATCCAAATTCGGATGTAGACCTAACCGGGGTCGCATTTTCAGATTCGTATCCTTCTAATTTGGTAAATGCAGCTACACCAAATGCCAGCACAACCTGTGGTGGAACATTGACCAGCGATGGTACTAACCCTGTTGCTGCAGCCGACACAAGTATCGACTTGGCAGGTGCTACGATCCCCAAAGGTGGTTCTTGTGTCGTGTATGTTGATGTTACGGCTACGGCGACAGGAGACAAAGTAAATACAACCGGTTCTATTTCATCTTCAAATGGTGGCACAGGAAATACAGCTACGGATACGTTAGGGGTGAATGCTCTAACGCCTGCCCTTTCCCTGCTTAAAGAGGTTTCTACCAGCGCCAGCGGACCTTGGAGCAGCTCGGTAAATGTTTCATCAGGGACAGACGTCTATTATCGCTTTACTATTGAGAATGATGGTGACGTTGAATTGAGTCCTATTTGGGTGACTGACGATACACTGAGCGGGGCTTCATCTTGCTCCTGGCCTGCTACCTTACCCAAAGATGATATAGCGACCTGTGTGGTTGGACCTGTGACAGCGGGTTCATCATCCAGTACGAATACGGCGACCGCCAAGGGTAAGTATTCAGGAACTACGTACTCATCCAGTACTAGTTCAGCAACCTACAATATTACTTCCTTATTGTTGGAGAAATCAGTTAGCCCAACGACATTTGCTGCTGGCACCAGCAGTCTGTCATATACCTACACAATTACAAACAACGGTGCTGTTGCTGTCTCTGGTACGGTTACGGTTAATGATACCAATGCTACGGTGACTTGTAGCCCTGCAACGGTTACATTGAACCCAACCGAATCAACAACCTGTACGGCAACCTATACTTTGCTTGATCGCGACCGTTCCATTGGATACGTGACCAATGTTGCTTCTGCCTCGATTGGCAGCGCTAAAACCAATACAGATTCTGCAACTTCTATATCAGATAAGCCAGATTTGGTCGTATCAAAGGCTGCAGATCTAAGTGGTGGTCAGGCGATCCAGGGAACAGCTTTCACCTGGACGGTGACTGTGGAAAATAACGGTGGGGGCACAGCTACTTTTCCCAATGGGGGAGATGTTCTCTCAGACACCTTGCCTTCAGGTGCAACGTATGCATTGCCTGCTTCATATGATGATTTATCCGGTTTGACTAATAACTTTGGTGACCTGAGTTGTTCGATAGCCAGTTCTACGCTGACCTGCACGGCTGCTGACGATGATCTCGTGATCGAAAGCGGTAAGAGTTTTACTGTGGATGTGGAGATCACTGCTAATGTTGGGACTACGAGCCTGACAAATACGGCTACAGTAGATCCTGATGGTCTCATCACTGAGAGTAATGAAGGTAACAATAATGGTGTTGACACTGTACCCGCTTCTGCTCCGTTACCCAACATCAAGATAACAAAGACCAATGATGTTAGCGGAACTGCCTACACCAATATTCAATTCACCTGGACGCTCACAATAACAAATGACGGATCTTCAGCTATCACTTTTAATAACAATGAAGAAATAGTTTCTGATGATTTGCCAGCAGGACCAACGTATGGGAGTCTAACCGTAACGAAAACAGATGTCACGAATAGTGCCAATTTGAGTTGTTCAATTTTATCTGGGACGCTTACCTGTAAAGCTAGTGGTGGCTCTATAACTATTCCTGCAACAAAATCTTTTGTGGTTGAGATCCCAGTTACGCCAACTTCAGCAGGTTCTCTTTCAAATACGGCTATTGTCAATCCCGATTTCTTATTCTCTGAAAGTAGCACCGCTGATAATAGCTCAACTGATTCTGTTACGGTGACAGATGTTCCCGATCTTGATCTATCAAAGACGAATGGTGTCACGAGTGTTAACGCCGGTGGTACGACGACATACACCCTGACGGTGACGAATAATGGCAATTCTGCTTCGAGTGGTACGATCACGGTTGTGGATGTATTACCGAGTGGTTTGACCTATAGTGGCTCCACCCCGTTCACGCCTGGTGGGACGGATGGTACTGATTGGAGCTGTACGGTAGCCAGCGATGTGATCACCTGTACGAGCGTTACCGCGATCAATTCGGGGGGCAGCACGAGCGTGTTTGCCTTCACAGTGAACGTAGATGCGGGCGCCAGTGGAACCCAGACTAACAAAGCCAAGGTAGGCGGCGGCGGGGACCCGACCAACAGTTCAGCTCCTGACAGTACTACAGCAAGCGCCTGTACGGCCGACGGCACACCAGAAGGTTGTGCGATTGATGAAAGTACAACGAATAACCCACCTGTGAACACCGTACCTGGAGCGCAGACGGTGAATACGGGTGTGCAGACGGCAATCTCTGGGGTCTCGGTGACGGATCCGAATGGAAATCTAGCGACGACACAGCTGACGGTTCCGAGCGGCTCGTTGA
>JACKQG010003778.1_pt1 | contig 18192 bp, 15 predicted proteins | sample 8237621 | NCBI WGS metagenome assembly JACKQG01 (sample SAMN15677084, study PRJNA649215) | marine metagenome | biome: marine; feature: Black Sea; material: saline water; isolation source: suspended particulate matter (SPM) from the Black Sea western gyre | collected 2013-06-09/2013-06-10 | depth... | reverse complement strand
GCCATCAGGTGTTCCGCGTCTTCGCGCCCGATCCCGAGGTGCTGGCCTTCGGCGTCCCGGCCGGCCTGGGCACCTACGCCCAGCCCGACCGTCGCCTGGACGCGCTGCTGGCGGCGGCCCTGGTGTCGATACCCAGCGTGAAGGCGGCCGAGATCGGCGACGGCGTGGCGGTCGCCGGGCGCGACGGACAGTCGGCCCACGACGAGCTCTTCCCCGACAAGCGCGGCGGCGTACGTCGCGAGACCAACCGCGCCGGCGGGCTGGAGGGCGGCGTCACCAACGGCGAGCCGGTCCGCGTGCGGGCCTACGCGAAACCCATCTCCACCCAGCGCAAGGGTCTGCGCAGCGTGGACCTGCGCACGGGCAAGCCCAGGCGGGGATCCTGGGTGCGGTCGGACACCTGCGTCGTCCCGGCCGCCGGCGTGGTGGCCGAGGCGGTCGTGGCCTGGGAACTGGCCGCCGAACTGGTCCGCTACCTGGGGGAGTGTCCCCTCGACGAACTCCTGGCACGCTTCAAGAGGATCAAGGCATGAGCGACGACAGACTGCCCCGCGACGATTTCCTGCCCGCCATGAAGGAGCGCGGCTTCTTCAAGCAGTGCACGGACGAACCGGCCCTGCGCGAACTGCTCGCAGCCGAGACGGTGACGGGATATATCGGCTTCGATCCCACCGCTGACTCCCTGCACATCGGCAGCATGATCCCCATCATGGGACTGGTGCACCTGCAGCGGCATGGGCATCGGCCGATCGCCATCGCCGGCGGCGGCACCGCCATGGTGGGCGATCCCAGCGGCAAGACCGAGCTGCGCAAGATGATGACCCTCGAGCAGATCGACCTGAACCTCGAGGGCATCAAGGCCCAGCTCGCCCACTTCATCGACTTCGGCGACGGGCCCGCCGACGGGCTGATGGTGAACAACGCCGACTGGCTGGTGGACTGGTCCTACATCGACTTCCTGCGCGAGATCGGACGGCACTTCAGCGTGAACGTGATGCTCTCGCGGGATTCGGTGAAGACGCGGCTCGAGACGGGCATGAGCTTCATCGAGTTCAACTACATGATCCTGCAGGCCTACGACTTCATGGTGCTCAACCGCGACCACGGCTGCCGCCTGCAGATGGGGGGCGACGACCAGTGGGGCAACATCGTGTCGGGCATCGACCTGGCCCGCCGCGTGAACCGGCAGGAGGTCTACGGCCTGACCTTCCCGCTGATCGCCACCGCCAGCGGCGCCAAGATGGGCAAGACCGCCGCCGGCGCCGTCTGGCTCGACGCCCGGCGCACCAGCCCCTACGACTTCTACCAGTACTGGGTCAACGTGGACGACCGGGACGTGGAACGCTTCCTGGGCCTCTACACCCTGCTGCCCATGGACGAGGTGCGCCGCCTGTCCGCCCTGCGGGGCGCCGACATCCGCGACGCCAAGCGGGCCCTGGCCTTCGAGGTGACCCGCATGCTGCACGGCGAAGACGAGGCGCGGGCGGCCGAGCAGGCGGCCGCGGCCCTCTTCGGGGACGGCGGCGAGGCGGGGTCGATCCCGTCGAGCAAGCGCCCGGCCGCCGATCTCGACGACCTGTCCCTGACCGACGCCCTGGCCGAGGCCGGCCTGGCCAAGAGCAAGGGCGAGGCGAGGCGGCTCATCCGCCAGGGCGGCGTCAAGATCAACGGCGAGAAGGTTACCGACGAGATGCGCATGCTCTCCGCCGCCGACGTCCGCGAGGGCAAGATCGCCCTGCAGGCCGGCAAGAAGCGACATCATCACATCCACGTGGAGTAGAGCGATGCGGGACAGGTGCCTCGAATGATCGAACTGCTGCGCCGCCTCAATCCGGCCGTGCCCCGGCGGGTCCTGTCCATACTGGCGGGGGTCGCCTGGGGAGGAGTGTCGATAATGCTCTTCGTCAGGGCCGGCAGCTGGCTGGCGGACACGCCGGAGGCCACGGCCACCCTCGCCGTCGCCGCCGGCGCGGCCATGGGCGTGTTCCTGGTTCGGCGCGCGTTCCTGCCCCTGGTGCGCAAGAACCTGGCGCGCCTCGCGCTGCGCCCCGACCGGGCCTGCCTCTTCTCCATGTTCGCCTGGAGCAGCTGGGGCATCGCGCTGGTGATGTCCGTCGGGGGTGTCCTGCTGCGCAACAGCGCGGCGCCGCGGCCGCCGCTGGCCGCCGTATATATCGGCATGGGGATGTGTCTCGGAACGGGGGCCTTCCTCTATTTCAGGTCCCTGCGGGGCGGGGGAACCTCGGGGAACGACGCGTCCTCCTGAGGTAAGACGACCCGCGATCGTCAAACAGCTATTGCGCAGCTAGATGCAAGCGAAGTATCTTGAATCATGGCCTGCACACGGGAGGTGACGATGAGTTCCGTCGATACGCTCGTGGCCGCTTTCGCAGACGAGGATCTCAGATTGCGCGATCTGGCCGGCGACTTTCCGGTCCACATGCGCGAAATCACGCCCGAGAGAGGCAAGCTCAGCCTCAAGCAGACCTTCGTCCACCTGGCCTTCTGGGACCGCTTCACGGTGGAGTTCTTCGACGCCCGCTGCCACGGCCGCGAGACCGACGCCATGACCCTCGGCGACTTCGAGGAACGCAACCGCGCCGAGCTGGAGCGCACCTACGCCATGCCCTTCGAGCAGGTCCGCGGGATCTACGAGACCGCCACGCGCGAGCTGCTGGGCTTCCTGGCCGACCACTGGGACGATCTGGACGACGAATCGCGCGCCAACTTCCACATCCCGCTCAAGCACCGCCGCCACCATCGTCGCCTGTTGGCGAAGGCCTTCGCGTCGCACTTGCCGCAGAAGGAAGCGCAGGAACGGGCCGGCTGAAAGGTCGCGCACCCATCAGAAGAGGGCGCCCCGGGGGGCGCCCTCTCTTTTTGTCGTCGGCTATACGGTCACCGGCCTAGTCGTCGAAACCGACCTGCGCTAGGTCGAGGGACGTGACGTAGATGCCGAGGTCCTCGTGTGACACGGTGGTCATGCGCACTGGGCCCACGCCGGGGCAGAACCAGATGGTGTCGGTGCCGTAGTTGTAGGTGGTCATCCCGTCCTTGACCTCGTAGTTGACGATCGCCTTGCGGCAGCCCAGCCACAGAATGGTCGGGCTGTCGCCACCCTGCTTATCCCCGAAGGGATTCTCGATCTCGTAGACGGTCTCCTCGAAAGTGACGTCGTAATCGACCCGGTCGGGGCCCTCCCCGGGGTCGGGCACGAAGTACGAGGTGCCCTCGATGTAGTAGCCCGCGGCGGGCATCGGGATGCGGATCCACTCGATGGGCGGGTCGAAGGCGACCTCGAACTGGGCCTTGCCGCCCCCGCTCTCCGCTTCGTAGAAGCCCAGGTACTGGACCGCCGAGGCGGTCAGCTTGAAGCGCTCGTAGTCCTCGAAGACGAAGTCCTTGGCCGGGGGGCCGAAACCGTATTCCTCGGCCTCCCAGCGCCGGAACTCGCCGCCGGTCCGCACGTCGTACCTGGTCACCCGCCAAAGCTCGCCGCTCGTCTTGAGGACGTCGTCGGACCAGGTGCCCATGTAGCCCATCATCAGCTCGTCGACGACGGGCATGAAGTCGGGCGTGCCCGCGACGGTGGCCGTCCACTCGGTGGGCGTGTCGTTGACGTTGCCGTGCATGTCGGCGAAGGACTCGAAGCGCACGTGGAAGATGGCGCCCGGCACCAGCGGCGGGTTCAGGGCCACGGTGAAGACGGTGTGGTTGTCCGACCAGACGCCGGCGTTGTCAGGATTCGCCATGGCCGTCATGAGCGCGCCGCTGACCTCGGACGGCTCCAGCGAGTCGTCGTCGACGGGCTCGTCGAAGGTGAGGCGCAGGAAGCTGGTGTCGGCGGGGAAGGTCGACCCGTCGGCCGGTTCGATCGACAGCAGGTTCGGCGGCGTGATGTCGGCGGTCGCGCCGGTGGTGAAGCTGATCGTCGTCTCGGCGGCCAGCGGGTTGCCGTACATGTCCTCGGCGGCGGTGGTGATGGTCACCGTGATGACCGTCGAGGTGGGCAGGTCGACGTCGAGGGTCAGGGTCCACTGGTCGTATTCGCCGCTGAGGGTGTAGGGGTGGACCGCCTTGTCGGGGCTGCTCACCGTGATGGCGCCCGGCAGGGTCAGAACGTCCATCGAGGCCGAGAATTCGAGCCAGACCTGCGTGTTGATGGGCACGTCCGTGGCGCCGTCGTCCGGCAGGGTGTTCTGCAGGATGACGTCGTTGGTGAAGGTCCAGAAGCTCCAGGCGAAGGCCTGGGCCAGGGCGTTGCCGGCCACGTCGGTCAGGCCGGTGCCCACGGTCACGGTGACCTCGGTGCCCTCGGGCCAGTCGCTGTGCTCGATCTCGAGGGTCTTGTCGTCGAGCCAGGTCTGGTCGGTGATGGCGCCGTGGGAGAGGGTGACGTTGCCGGCGGCCGAGCCGGCGGCCATGTCCTCGTTGAAGGCGACGGTCACGTCCTCGCCGACGGCCACGTTCGTCTCGGCCTGGGCGGGATCGACCTGCACCACCACGGGGGCGGTGGTATCTTCGGCCGGGGTCGTCGTGTCGTCGCTGCTGCACGAGGCCAGCAGGGCCAGCAAGGCCAGCAGGAGCAGCACCGTGAGGTTTCTTGCGATCTTCATGGATCTTCCCTCCGAGGTGGGAGTTTTGCAGGGGAACGGCCAGGCCATCTTCCGGGCTCTGCGCCCGGATTGTCAACATCCTATGGTGGCCCGGAAACAACGCGGAACGTATACTGTGCGGGGTTGTATAGCACGATCCGGGCCGAGTGGAGGTTGCGAAGTGCATGATATTTCACGCTATAGGGTGTTGAAGGCGGCGTCGCTGCTGGCGCTGCTGCTGCCCGTCGCCGCGTGCGGCACGGCCGACGAGGACGGAAGCGAGGTCGCCATGCGAGAGACGGGGGCGGCGTCGGTGCCGGCGCCCGAGACCATCCAGCGCCTGCTGTTCATCCACCACTCCTGCGGCGGCCAGCTGATGGCCGCGCCGGGCGAGCGCAGCGGCGGCGACCGCGGTTCCGGCGAGCGCTGCATCTACGAGAGCCATCCCAACGGCGGCGGCCTGCGGGGGCTGCTGGAGGCCGACGGCTACGAGGTGCACGAGCTCTCCTACGAGTCGTCCCTCGGCGCGGACACGGACATCCGCCACTGGCGCCGCAAGTTCGCCGCGCACATGGACGACCTCCTGCGCACCGACCACCAGGACCGCAGGTACGCCGACGACGCGACCAACGACATCGTGGCTTTCAAGTCCTGCTACCCGAACAACGACTTCACCGGACCCGGCACCGGCCCCGGCGATCCCGATTCCGAGGAGCTGACCGTGGCCAACGCCCAGGCCGCCTACCGGGCCCTGCTGCCCCATTTCCGCGCGCGGCCCGACGTGCTCTTCGTGGCCTTCACGGCCCCCCCGCGCGCCGAACCGAAGCAGGGACTCAAGGACCGCCTCAAGGGCGCCCTGGGCTCCGGACCGACCGCGGCCGACTGGGCGCGCGACTTCAACACCTGGCTCGCGGACCGCGAGGGCGGGTGGCTCGCCGGCTACGAACTGCCCAACGTGGCGGTTTTCGACTACTACGACATCCTGACCGACGGCCGGGGGAACTGGTCGGCCTTTCCGACCGGCGGCGGCCGCGACAGCCATCCCAGCAAGCAGGGCAACGCCCGGGCCGCCGCGGCCTTCGTGCCTTTCATCAACGCCGCCGTGGCGGGGATGCGGTAGCCGGAACGTCATGACGAGGGAACCGACGACGGCATGATGGAGCGAATCCGATCCGCGCGCCTGCGCCTCCCGAGCTACTGGGAGGCGCCGCTGTTCATCACCGCCACCTTCCTGACCTTCGTGGTGGCCCGCTACATGCAGTGGGGCGCGCGCCGGGAGATCTTCAAGACCCTGCGCGTGGAGTTCGTGCTGGGCCTCGTCCTGGCCGTGGCCTGCGTCTTCATCATCTCCGCCAAGCCCGTCCGCGTCGCCAAACTGAGGCCCGCCAAGAACGTGCTGATCGGCGTCGCGCTGCTCTTCGTGGCGATGATCGTCCAGATCCCCTTCGCGGCCGACAAGACGCTGGCCAACAGCATCTTCGTGGACCGCGTCATCAAGTTCGCCATGCTCACGTTCTTCATGGTCGCGCTGATCCGCTCGCCGAAGGCCATGCGCTGGTTCCTGGGCGCGTTCCTCTTCGCCTGTTTCTACGTGACGCAGGAGTCGGCGCGGGGCGCCATTTCCGGCAGCCTCGTCTGGCAGAACCAGGGCGTGATGCGACTGCACGGGGCCGTGCCCATCTACGCCCATCCCAACAGCCTGGGCGGCGTGGCCATCGGGCTGGTTCCGTTCGTGGTCTTCCTCTTTCCGGTCATCAGGAGCTGGCTCTATAGGCTCGCGCTGCTGCCGCCCCTGCTCACGGCCGGCGTCTGCATCCTCTACTCGGGCTCGCGCACCACCTACGTGGGCTTCTTCGGCTTCCTGGTGTTCTGGTGGCTGCGGTCGGCGAACAAGCTGCGCTGGCTGCTGATCGGGTCGGCGGTGGCAGCGGCGGCCCTGCCCCTCATTCCCGACCAGTACGTCGAGCGCTTCAAGAGCATCGGCGGAGAGGAGGCCGAGGGGCACTCCAAGGAGATGCGGATCGAGATCCTCGAGGATGCCTGGGCGATCTTCATGGACAACCCGCTCGGCGTGGGCGTGGCCTCCTTTCCCGCGGTGCGCATGCGCACCTTCGGCCGCACACAGGACACGCACAACCTCTACCTGGAGGTGGCCACCAATCTCGGCATCCAGGGGCTCGCCGTCTTCGGTTTCCTGATCTACGCCATGCTGGCCGCCCTGCATCACGCGGAGCGACGCTTCGCGAAGCTCGCCAAGCTCCTCCGGCGGAGCACCCGCGGGGTGGCGCAACCGCCGCCGGCAGTGCGCCGGCGCCTCGACTCGGTCGAGGACGACCTGCGCTTCATGAGGGCCGTCGCCATCGCCGCGGCGGGTTTTCTGTACATTCGGCTTGTGCTCGGACTGTTCGGCATGGACCTTTACGAGGTCTACTGGTGGTTCGTCGCCGGCATCGCCTTCTCGTCGCTGTGGATCTCGTACGAGATGAAGCGCCTGGTCTCGGCCCTGGCGAACCAGCTGAACGAAGTTAAAATCTAGGGATGATCTGGCTACAGCGGCATTCATTATGCTACTGTGATAGACGCGGTCGGGCATGAAGCCGGGGGCCGCGATTCGTAACGTCAAGGGAGACAGGGAGATGACCCTGCTTGCATATCGTTGGCGCTCGTGCTGGGTGCTTGCATTCTTGACGCCGCTGCTTGCAGCAGCCGTCACTGTGAATGCACAACCGGTCATAACGAGCGTGGGCGGCGAGTACATCGACGGCGACACGATCCAGATCAGCGGCAACGCCTTCGGGTCCGCCGCCCAGGTCGTCAGCTGGGACGATTTCGAGGGGGGCAGCGAGGGCGCCACCTTGGGCGCGCCGATCTCCGGCCCCAACTGGACCTTCCAGCATCCCAGCTCCAACACGCCGTTCCCCCAGTACAGCCGGATGCAGGCCTACTCCGGCGGCCAGAGCGCCAAGGTAGCCTGGAAGGAGCCCGGCTGGAGCGGCTACTCGATCAACGCCTTCGGCTGGGGATCGCAGGGTCCCTTCAACCACCTGTACCTCTCGTACTACCGCTATCACGATCCCAGCCAGAATGATCCGCCGCCCGACATGAACCACAAGCAGCTCTATACCTTCGGGCCCGCCACCTCGAGCAACGGCTACGAGCAGCAGCAGTTCATGCCCTTCATGATCCCGGATGGGGCGACGTCATTCGCCACCATGCTCCAGGCCACGCCGGCCGACATCTGGTACTGGGGCGGCGATCCCCGCTACTACAACTCCAACTACCAGTGGGGCCGCTGGGAGTTCTGGCTCGACTACGAGGACACGGCCGCCCAGAACAACGGCGCCTTCAGCATCTGGTACAACCTCCAACAGAAGCGCAACGACACGGGCGTCAACCTCTGCAACGTGGAGGGCGGTCAGTACGTGGAGGACATCCGCATCGGGCACATGTTCCAGGGCTTCAACGCGCTGAGCCACGTGCGGTCCTTCTTCGACGACGTCTACATCGCCACCACGCAGGCCCGTGTCGAGCTGGGCGACGCGGCCACCTACACGGCGTGCACGCGCCGCGAGATCCAGCCCGCCGCGAACTGGCAGTCGACGTTTATCGAGGTGCCCCTGCGCACCGTGAGCTTCACGTCCGGCCAGCAGGTCTGGCTGTACATCATCGACGAGAACGGAAATGTCTCGCCCGGGTACCCCATCGAGCTCGGCGACTTCGGGGATCCCGACCCGGGTCCCCCCGGAGAACCCGGACAGCCCACCCACAGCTAAGGACGGGTTCGCCGGCATGCCATGGCCAGAAGGCACCATCTGGATCACCTGGCACGAGCACCGTAGAACCAGCAGCCTGATCGACGCCCTGGGAGGGATGCCCGCCTTCGTCTTCGACGATCACCGTCCCCTGCAGAGGAACCTCGTCGGTCCGCTGTGGACCCTGCGGGTCCTGTGGCGCGAGAAACCGCGGCTCCTGTTCGTGCATTTCTCCTACCTGCTGCTGCTCGTCTGCATGGTCTACCGGCTGCTGCCGGGACGCCCCCGCCCGCGGATCGTCTGCGACTGCCACAACAAGGCCCTCAAGAAGGAGCTCGCCGGTCCGCTGGCCCGCCCCTTCGCGGCGTTCAAGCGCCGCCTGCTCGGCGGCGCGGACCTGCTGGTGGTGACCAACGAGCGTCTCGTACCCTATGCCGAGCGTCACAACGGCGCGGTCGCCGTGCTGCGCGACCCCCTCACCGACTGGCGCGGCGAGGATGAGGCCTGCCGCGCCGAACCCGCCCGCGACGGCGAGCGCCCCTACGTGTTCTTCGTCTGCAGCTTCGACAGCGACGAGCCCGTCGACCTGGTCTTCACCGCCGCGCGGGACATCGTCTCGACGCTCGGCCTGGACGTCGTGGTCAGCGGAGATCCGGCCCGGGTGGCGGTGCCCGCCGACGTGTCCGGCGATCCTCGCATCCGCCTGCCCGGCTACATGCCGTTGGCCGAGTACCGACGGGTGCTCAGCCGGGCCGAGGCCGTGGTCGTGCTGACCGAGGACGACGACTGCCTGGTCTGCGGCGCCTACGAGGCCGCCGGCGCCGCGCGCGGCACGGTGCTCTCCGACACCCGCGCCCTGCGCGACTGCTTCGCCGGCTGCGCCGTGTACACCGCCCATCGCGGCGACGACCTGCTGGAAGCCGTGGCCGTGGCCCGGGCCGCGACTCTGGACCCCGAAGCGCTCGCGCACGCCAAGTCGGGGTTCGAGACGGCCTTCGGCCGCGAGCTGTCCGCCTTCACGGAACGCGTACGCGGGTTGACGGGGGAGGGAGCGCCGTGACGATTGGGCGCGCGACACCGCAGGTGGTCATGCTGGCGCCGGGCGAGGTGTTCGGCGGCGTGGAGACGCAGCTGCTGGGCCTGTGCGAGAGCCTGCGCGGCCGCGGCGGGCCGGCCCCGGTGATCGCGCTGTTCCACGACCGTGAACTGGCGGCGCGCGCCCGCGAGGTCGGTCTGGACGTCGTGGTGATCCGCGCCCGCCATCGCTACGATCCGGCCGCGGCGCGGGATCTGTGCGGTCTGGTCGACCGCGCGGGCGCCGACGTCCTGCACGTGCACGGCTATCGGGCCGCCGTCACCGCGGCGGTGGCCGGATCACGGCTGGGCGTGCCCGTCGTGAAGACCGAGCACGGGCTGCCCGAGCCCGGCGGCGGCCCGTTGGTACGCCTCAAGACGGCCCTGAACCGCCGGCTGGACGGCTGGGCCACGCGCAGAATCGGCGCCGCCGTCTGCTACGTGACCGCGGACATCATGGAACGTTGCCGCGGCGTGCACCGGGGCCTGGAGCGACGCGTCGTCCACAACGGCATCGCGCCGCTGGATCCGGCCGCGACGTCGCGACCGGCCGAACTCGCGGCGGGCGCCTGCGAGGTGGGCCTGGTCGGGCGCGTGTCGGCGGTCAAGGGCCTGGACCACGCTTTGCGCGCCATGGCCTCGGACAGCATGCCCGCCCACGTGCGCCTGCACGTGATCGGCTCGGGTCCGCTGGAGCGCAGCCTGTCCTTCGCGGCGCGCGACCTGGGCCTGGCCGACCGCGTCCTCTTCCACGGCTTCCGGCGGAACGTCTACGACTGGCTGGCGCACCTGGACGTGCTGCTCATGCCCTCGCTGCACGAGGGCCTGCCCTACACGCTGCTCGAGGCCATGTCCCTGGGCGCGGCGGTGGTGGCCTCGCGCGTCGGCGGCCTGGCGGAGGTGCTCGAGGACGGGCGGACGGGTCTGCTGGTCGAGGTGGGCGACGAGGCGGGCATCGCCGCGGCCGTCGCGCGGCTGGCCGCCGACCCGCAGCTGCGCGCCTCGCTCGGCGGCGCGGCGGCGCGCGAGCAACGCGCCCGCTACACCCTGGAGACCATGACCGAGGCGTATCTGGGAATCTACGGCGCGTCGATCGGCTGACCCCACGCGCGGGCCACGGCGCGGCAGGGCTCCACGAGCAGGCTCCGGATGCGGTCGGGCTGGTACCTGAACACCGGGTGCGTCAGCTCGTAATGGGCGTGATCCACCCAGGAGGCCACGGCGCCGATCGCGAGGTCGTCGGGGCCGCAGTCCAGGCGGGACAGCACCTCGCGCACGCCCAGCGCGCGGGGCAGGGCGTCCAGCTCCCCGTCGATCAGCCTCGCCAGGCTCTCCGCCCGGCGCAGTTCCTCGCGCTGCCACAGCCACGAGAAGACCAGGTCGGCATAGGCGGCCAGCGGCAGGCGGGCGACCTCGCTCTCGTCCCAGTCGATCAGGCCCGAGACGCGTCCGTTCTCCAGGAAGACATTGCTCAGCGTCATGTCACCCTTGCGCAGTTTCCAGGGGCGGCCGCGGGCCGCATCCTCCAGCCTCCCGCCGACGGCGGTCATGGCGTCGACGAGTTCGGGCGCGTGGTGCGTCATCAGGCCGCGCAGGTGGTCCAGCTTGTGGGACAGGCCGTCGTCGTCTTCGGACAGGCCCAGGTCGCCGGCATCGAGCTCCAGCAGGCGCGCGAGCACCTCCGGCAGGTCGGTGTCCGTCACGCCGGGCATGCGCTTCAGGTGGGAGGCCCAGGGACGGCCCCGGCAGATGGATTCCACGTACAGGGACATGCCCTCGAAGTCGAGACGCTCGAGGCCCCCGGGCAGGAGGCCGGCCAGGGGGTCGTCGACCGTCAGGTGGGCCGACAACCCGGACAGCACGCGCCGGGCGTTCTCGATGCCGGCGCGCGTCTCGGGGCGCAGGGGGATCTTGACGATCCAGGCGGGACGCCCGTGCCGGGACAGCACCGACACCAGCTTGCCCTTGCGCTGGACCGCGGGCGGCGAGACCGTCCAGGCGCCGTCGCGCAGGCCCAGGTGGTTGCGCACGGCCTGCAGGGCGTCCCGCAGCCAGGGCGACTCGGCCGGCCCCTTGCCGGCGACGACGGCGTACTGGGGCGCCAGACGGCGGTAGACCCAGAGGGGCAGGTGGCGGCCGCGCCCCGGATGCTGGTCCTGGAAGGCGCGGATGGCCGAAACGTCGTCCAGATCCACGAAAAAGCGCTCCTGCTCGTACTCGTTCTCGTGGGCGTGCACCGAATGCACGCCGAAGCCAGCCCCGCGCAACGTGCGTACGACGTTGCCCAGGGTGAAGAGCGGCGGCTCGCCCTTCTGCAGGAGACTGCTGCGGCGCCAGCGGTTGGGCAGACCCAGCAGCAGTTCCCCGTCGGGTTTCAGGACGCGCGCCGCCTCGCGCAGCAGCGGCGTGAGGGTGGCTTCGTCACCGTCGTCGGCGCAGGGCACGCGCCGTCCGGGAGCCGCCGTCCAGCAGACCGCGTCGAAGACGGCGTCCGCGCAGGGCAGGCGCCCGTGGCATTCGCCCGGGATCAGTTCCACGTTGCGGAAACCCTCGTCGGCGATCCGGCGCTCGAGCACCCGCAGGCTCGCGTCCAAGGGCTCCAGCACGGTCACCTGCTCCCAGACCCGCGCCAGGGCCATCGCGCTGGCGTTCCAGCCGCCGGAGAGATGGAGGATGCGGCCGCGGCGCCGGCCGCCCAGCAGCCATTGCCAGGCTGTGCGGGACTCGTCTACCAGTTCGGCGATGCGGGCGCGCCTGGAGGCGTCGTCGGGCAGGGCCGCGATGATGCGGTCGAGCAGCAGCGGCAGCGGCGCACCCTCCGTCTCGTCGAGCAGGGTCTGGAGATCCTCAATCCCCGTCATCGGCGCGCTTCTTCCGGTTGCCGATCACGCGGGCGGGGTTGCCCATCAGGATGCTGTAGGGGGGGTATTTCTTGGCGCCGACCACCGAGGAGGCCGACACGATGCAGCCGTCGCCGAGCTGCGTGCCCGGCATGATGAAGCTGTTCGAGCCGATCCAGACGTCGCTGCCGATCACGACCTCCCTGTACTCGGCGCCCTGGTCGCGGATCCGCTTGTCCGGGTCTGCGAAGACGTGGTTGGCGCTCCACACCTTCACGCCCGGTCCGAGCAGGGTGTAGTCGCCGATGGTCACGCCGCCCGCGGCCTGGATGAAGTTGTCGACGCCCACGGTGACGTATTCTCCCAGGGCGATCTTGTGCACGTTGCGGAAGCGCGCGCCCTCGTGGATGCGCACCCGCTCACCGCAGGTCGCGAAGTGCTTGCGCAGCGTCTTGGCGCGCAGCCGAAAGCCGTAGGGGCCCGGACAGTTGCGCACCAGGCTGTAGCGCAGGTACATGCGCCCGATCGGGTCCTTCATGGACCAGTACCATTCCTTGAGGCTCTGGAGCATGGCTCGCGTCCTTGCGTTGCGGCGGGTCGTTCCGTCAGCGGACCAGGAGCATGCGGCGGCTCGCCACGTCACGATCGCTGGAGAGCCGGTACAGGTAGACGCCCGAGGGTTGGGCCCGGCCTGCGGCGTCCGTGCCGTCCCAGCGGAGCGTGTAGCTGCCCGGCGGCTGCATCGTCGGTGTCAGGATGCTGCGAATCAGCCGTCCCGACAAGTCGAAAATGCTCAGGCTGGTCAAGCCCGGCCGCTCCAGGTCGTAGGCGAAGGTGGTGGCGGGATTGAAGGGATTGGGGTGGTTCGGCATGAGCTGGAGTCCCGCCGCGGGCTGCGGGACGTCCGTCACGACGCTGACCCAGGAGGGATCGACGATGCGGATCAGCATGCCGGCGAACAGGGGGCCGATCGAGAGGTTGGCGTACTCGTTGGGGTGGCTGTCGGTCGCGCCGTAGGGTCGCCGGTAGTAGGAGCGCAGCATGTTGCGCTCGGGGTCGGCGGGATCGTTCGGATAGGCCAGCAGGTCGAAGAGGTCGAAGAAGGAGATGTTCACGTGGCCGTTCATGAACTCGGGGCTCTGCAGCCAGTCGTAGAACTCGCGGGCGCGGTCCGCCTCGTTGTTGGTGATGTCCTCGGGACGGCGGGGCGGGCCGGAGACCAGGACGAAGCGCTTGTCCGGGTACTGGTCCATGACGTCGCGGATCTGCTCGTACCATATCTTGTAGGCGATCAGCTGGCCCTCGTAGACCATGTCGCCCGTCTGGTGGTCGTTCTTCAGCACGATCACGTCGTGGCGCGCGAACAGCGAGTCGCGGAAGGCGCTCCCCTGGCAGAAGATCGTGTGGTAGCCGTAGGGCTGGATGTCGTTGGCCTCCACGCCGTAGGACCAGTCGGGGTAGACGCTGCTGTCGGGCAGCGTGATCCCGGTGTAGGTGTTGCCGCTGTGGTAGTCGTGGTCCCAGAGCTCGATGTTCGTCTCGAACTGGACGTTGTGCTGTTCGATCAGGCTGCGCACGCCGCTGTCGCGCATCATGTTCCGGCCGGTGGAATGGTGCACGAACATGTAGTTGTCGCCGGGCAGGGGGCGCTGCCGGACGAACACGAAGTTCTGTTCGTCGTGGAGCACGCTCTGGCCGTCCTCCCAGATGGCCAGGCTCAGGTCGTAGCGGCCGGCGTCGGCGTAGATGTGCCGGTAGGGGGTCTGGTCGGGCGTGATCGTGACCACGGTGCCGTCGTGGAAATCGACACGCACCGAATCCGTGCCGGCGCTGAACGTCCAATGGCAGTCGACCCGGTCCTCGTTGTAGATATAGTCGGCGGGGATGTGCCAGAGGGAGTCCAGAGTCCCGCACGGCGCCGCGGCGCACGTCGCCAGCAGCGTGAGAATCGTGTATATGGAAAGCCTCGAACGAGTCATGGGTGCTAGCCTCGTTGCTGTGTTTTCAGCGATCTTCTATGGTGAATGAACTTAAGATTATACCATGTCCGTGGCCGTTTGTCACCTGTCCGGCGACGTTATACCTGACGCCCCAGCAACAACTTGACAATGGAAGTCCAGAGCCGGCGATCCCAGGGGCGCTGCAGCCAGGCGCGGGTGAAATCCGCCGCGCCGGCGCTGCGCTGACCCTTGCGGAACTTCCAATGGCCCCGGGAGACGTAGGTGTAGGCCCAGGCCCGGCGCTTCTGCGCGCGGGTGACGCAGCCGGGGTTGTCGGCGAGGAAGCGGCGCATCAGCCGGAAGGCGTTGTCGAGGCGCTCGCCGGTGCGGTGGGACATCTGGCCCTCCCAGATGCGGTAGTCCACCAGGATGTCGGGCAGGTAGAGGAAGTCGTGATCCACGGAGATGCGCAGCCAGAGATCGAAGTCGATGCCCATGGTCAGCGACTCGTCGAAACCGCCCATCCGCTCGATGATCTCGCGACGGACCAGGGCGGTGGGGAAGTGGACGAAGTTGTCGACGAGCAGCTCGCCCGTGATGCGGCCGCTGAAGGTGGGCGGACGGTAGGTCTCGATGGGGCGGCCCTGTCCGTCGATGAACTGGAAGTTGCCGTAGACGACGCCGACGCGCTCGTCCGCGAAGCTGGGCAACTGGCGCTCCAGCTTGTCGGGGCGCCACAGGTCGTCCGCGTCGCAGAAGCCGACGTAGGCGCCGGTCGCCTCGCGCAGGCCCCGGTTCTTGGCCACGGTCTGGCCCGCGTTATCCTGGCGGACGATCTTCACGCGCGGGTCGTCGGCGTAGCGGGCCAGCACGTCCGGCGTGTCGTCGGTGGAGCCGTCGTCGACGACGATGGCCTCCACGCCCCGGTGGGTCTGCGCCAGGACGGAATCCACGGTGTCGGCCACGTAGCGGCCCATGTTGTAGGTGGCCGTAATCACGGAGACCAGGGGTGTGTCGTTCATGTCTTCGCGGATCCTCGCTGGCGGTGTCCTGTCGGCCGCGGGCGCCTCCAGAGTTAACTCCCGGGGGGTGTTTTGTCGAGGACGCGAAACAACTTCCGCTCTCTGGCGCCTTGTGGCACACTCACGCGTCGTTCGAGACGGAACTCGACTGGGAGTGGAGATGTCCGCGCGGAAGATACTATTCTGCATCGAAAGCATCGGACGCGGCGGCACGGAGAAGCAGCTCGTCGGGCTGATCAATCGCCTGGACAGGAACCATTTCGAGCCGCAGCTCTGCACCCTGCGTCCCTCCAGCGACTACCTGGCCGAGGTCGACTGCCCGTGCCTGGAACTGGACGTGTCGCGTCTGACGTCGCCGCGGGGGTTGGTGTCGTTGCGGCGGCTGACCCGCCTCGTGACCGGGGAGGACGTGGACATCGTTCATTCCTTCTTCCAGGATCCGACCCTGCTGGCCATGCCGGCCGCGCGGCTGGGCGGCGCCCCGGTGCGGCTGATCTCCTTTCGGGACATGGGGTTCTGGCGGACGCCCCTGCAGGTATGGCTGATGCGCCGGGCCTACTCGCTGGCGACGGGCTTCATGGCCAATTCGGAGGCGGTCAAGCACGACGTGTGCTGGAAGGATCGTCTGGAACCAACCCGGATTAAGGTCATCTACAATGGTGTCGATACGACTGAATACGAGTTCGTCGAGCATCTCGAGACGGATGTCGCGATCGGGATCGTGGGAAATCTCAACCGTCGCGTCAAGAGGGCCGACCTCTTCCTGCGCGCGGCGGCCCGCGTGCATGTCCGTCATCCCGAAGTCGTCTTCCACGTGATCGGGGACGGCGAACTGCGGGCCGAGTACGAGGCCCTGGCCGCCGAACTGGGCATCGCCGGCTGCACGGTGTTCGCCGGACGCATCGAGGACGTGCCCGCCTACCTGGGCAAGCTGGCCGTCGGCGTGATGTGCTCGGACTCGGAGGGCTTCAGCAACGCCGTCCTGGAGTACATGCTGCGGGGCTGCGCCGTGGTGGCCACCTCGGTCGGGGGGAACCTGGAAGTGATCCGCGACGGCGAGACGGGCCTGCTGGTGCCGCCGGGCAACGGGGTGGCTCTCGCCAGCGCCATGTCGCGGCTGGTCGAGGAGAAGAAGACCCGGCTGATGCTGACCCTCAGGGCCCGGACCGTGGCCGAGGAGGGCTTCGACTGGAGCCGGTGCGTGAGCGAACACCAGGACCACTACGCGGAGGAGCTGCGTAGGGTCGGAGCCGACTGAAGACAGGAACTGCGATGGCGACCGTCTTTGCAATCTGCGCGCTGATGCTGGTGTACGTGTACGCCGGCTATCCGGTCCTCTGCGCGCTGTTCGCGTCCTTGCGCAAACGGAGCGTACGCTCCGCCGAGGGCACGCCGTCGGTGACGATCATCATCGCGGCCTTCAACGAGGCCGCCTGCATCGAGCGCACCCTGCGCAACAAGCTGTCCCTGGACTATCCTCCCGAGAAGATAGAGGTCATCGTCGTGTCGGACGCTTCCGACGACGGCACCGACGAGATCATCGCCCGCGTGGCCGAGGAGTCGGGCCGCGCCGTACGCCTGCTGCGCCAGGAGCCGCGCGCCGGCAAGACCGCCGCCCTGAACCTGGCCGCGGGATACGCGACGAGCGAGCTGCTGGTGTTTTCCGACGCCAACTCCCTCTACGGCCCTACGGCCCTGCGCCGCCTCGTGGAACCCTTCGCCGACCCGGAGGTGGGCTATGCGACCGGCCGCATGGTCTACAAGGCGCCCGACGGCTCCTTGACCGGCGAGGGCTGCTCCGCCTACATGCGCTACGAGAACGTGCTGCGCGGGCTGGAGACCCGCCTCGGCTCGCTGGTCGGCGTGGACGGGGGGATCGACGCCGTGCGGGCCACGCTCTACGCCCCGATGCGCCCCGACCAGCAGCCCGACTTCGTCCTGCCCTTGAGCGTCGTGCAGCGCGGCCGAAGAGTCGTCTTCGAGCCCCGCGCCCTGCTCTACGAGGAGAGCCTCGCGATCCCCTCCGACGAGTTCCGCATGCGGACGCGGGTGGCTCTGCGCGCCTGGCATGCCCTGAGGGACATGGCGATGCTGCTCAATCCCTTCCGGCACGGGCTCTACGCCTGGCAGCTCTTCTCCCACAAGTGGCTGCGCTACATGGCGCCGGTCTTCCAGATCGGCGTCCTGATCACCAACGCCGCCCTGGTCGGCTCGGCGCCGCTATGGAACGTGCTGTTCGGCGTGCAGGCCGTCTTCTACGCCCTGGCCCTGGTCGGCCTGGCGATGAGGGGGCACCGCCTGCCGCCGCCCCTGTCCTTCCCCTTCTACCTCTGCCTGCTCAACGGCGCGGCCGGCAACGCGCTGCTACGCTTCATGCGCGGCGATCGGCTGGTCAGCGGGCCGGCGCGCACAGGGGCCGGCGTTGCCGCGCCCCGGCGGGGTCCGGCGGCCGGGTGGGGGACCCGGCCTGGGCCGTGGGCGGGCGCGCGCGGCGCCGGCCCACGTCCCGCCGCCGGGCCGGGCCCCGGTCCGCCGCCCCGGTTCCCCCCGCGCGCCGCGGGCCCGACCGCCTCAACCGCATCGTCCGCCACGCGGCCGCGACCTCGCCCTTCCACCACCGCCGCCTCGCCGCGGCCGGCATCGATCCAGCTACGGTGCGCGACATCTGCGACCTGGCCCCGCTGCCGGTGTTGACAAAGGCGGAGGTGCGCGGGAACCTGGACGAGATCCTCTCGACGGACTACGACCGCGGGGACCTGGTGCCCGCCAAGACCGGCGGATCGACCGGCACCGCCCTGCACATCTTCTGCGACGCGCGCGGCGTGCAACGACGCAACGGCGCCGCCCTGCTGGCCGACACCTGGAGCGGCTGGCGGTTGGGGCAGCCGGGTGCGGCGGGCCGGGGCGACCCCCCCCCCCCCGGCCGCCTGCCGCACCCCCCCCCGCCCCCCGTGCACGGGCCCCCCCCC
>JACKQG010003777.1_pt1 | contig 18194 bp, 26 predicted proteins | sample 8237621 | NCBI WGS metagenome assembly JACKQG01 (sample SAMN15677084, study PRJNA649215) | marine metagenome | biome: marine; feature: Black Sea; material: saline water; isolation source: suspended particulate matter (SPM) from the Black Sea western gyre | collected 2013-06-09/2013-06-10 | depth... | reverse complement strand
AGACTGGTGTTTCTGCTTTTAGTCAAGCAAACTCTGCTCCACAAGTTGTTTTATCTTTGTTTAAATAATTTCATTGTGGTAAATGAAGTAGGAGCAAATGAATAAAAATCATTTGCTCCTGTGTTCAATTTAGAAAGGAAAATAAATTATGAAAATGACAATTCAACAAACATCAGAATATTTGGGATTAAATGAATTTACGACTTACCGTTTAGTTAAAAGTGGTAAAATCCCAGCAAAGAAAAAAGAAAATGGAAAATGGTTTATTGAAAAAAATAAAATTGATGGATTGTTTGATTCGGCAATGAAATTAGTAAAACATTGTAATTAATTTAAAGAAAAAGATTTATCCATAAGCGGTAAAATCTTATTTTTTAATTGAGTGGCCAAGTTATTAATAGCTTGGCTACCTGCATTTTTATGCGAAGTAAAATCGGCTCCTTGAATTTGATTCAATGAAAATTGGAACAATTCAAAATCTGTTTCACAGGAGGAAATAGAAAAGTGTAAATCTGAAAAGGATTTATAAATTCCCCAATCATTTGAACCTTTATTCCCCTTTTTAGTATTTACTTTTAATTTGATTTTTAAATCACATTTTAATGAATTAGTAATAATATTACTTTTATATTTTTGGATGAAATGTTGTGTGATAATAGGTGTTAGTACATTTGGATTTAAATTTTCTTCTAAATTCTTTTCATCTGAATCAATGAAAATATTTAGAGGAATAATATCAATTGTTATTGAACTGGAATTATTTAAATCAAATTGAGTTGGTAAATTGGCAATGTTTAGTAAAGATGATAAATCTAATTGTAGGTTTAATATATCGCTATGCATTATTGGAATTAATTTCTCTAATTTAACATTGACTTTATTACTTTCAGAAATTAGATTATTATTTGTAATTCCAGATATAAATATGACTTTAAATGGCAGGTTATTTGTTGATTTATTATTTTTAGATGAAATATTAAACTGAATTTGTTCTCTTAATTGTAAAATTGGTTTAAATTTTAAAACGGATTGTATTGGAACAATATTAATTGATTGAACCGTATTTCTAAATCTGCTAATAATTTCAGAATATAAATTTATATTTTTATTTTCAATATTTACTAAAATAGGAATATCAATATAATTTTTTATTTCTTCATACGCTTTAAAAAGAGATTTTAATTCTTCAGCAATTGATAGATGAGTTGATTGATTTAATATTCTTAATGCAGACTCTTTTGCATTTTGTCGTTTTTTTTCTAGAATTGAATAATATTTTTTTTTATTTAAAGATGCCTTTGCATACCATGAATTTTCATGAAGAATTACTTCTTCGATTTCCACTTCTGGTAAAGATATATTAACCCGTGAATTAATAATTGATTTGCTATATTCATTTATATTGAAGTTTTGTTCAATTTTGATCATTTTTATACTGGATTCTATTTGAACAGAAATTTGAGAGGCAATTGAATTGGTCGCTTGTTTTATTGCAGTTTCTCTTGTTAATCCAACACCAACACTTTCCCAAAATTCTGGATTATTTTTAGTATGTATTACCCAATCGGGAATTGGCTCAGGTTTTGATAAACATCCAATAAAAGTAAATATTGTAAAAAGGAGGATTTTTTTCATGAATAAAGAAATCCCCTAAAGAAATTCTAAAGGGGATTAATTAAATATTAAATAAATTGATTATTTATTATATCGTTCACGATATTTTGCAACTTTATCTTCCATTTCTTCAAATAGTTCAGTTGCACGAATTGCGTTATAAATTTTTTCATTGGCTTTTAATTGAGCAAGTAGTCGTTCATTAGCTGCTCCTTCATTAAATTCGACCAATACATACGCACGATAAATACGACCTTTATCACTCTTTTCATCCTGAACAGTCTGCTCAGCAACATATAAATCATTTAATTGTTTACTTATGATTTGTTCTTGAGTATTTGAAAATTGGTCAATAATATCTGAATCTGGGCCAAGTCCTGTTTCTTCTTGAGCTCTTTTTGCAAGTCCATTCCATTCAGATTCAACAAATCCTGCAAGCGTGGTTGCTGCAGAAGTTCGAGCTTTATCAATTGCTAATTGCATATCTTGGCTTGTTGCCGTCCCTGCATTATATCTAAAGCCATCTTTTTTTGGTGGGTTCATAAACCATTCTGGCATATTTCCAATTGTTTTACGAGACGCATCGGGCGATAAGTCTGGCCCTTTTTTTCCTGCACATCCAATAAATATAGCGGTTAAAGTTAAAAGTACGATTATTTTTCTCATTGTGTTTTCCTTTTTTTATGAATTACTAAATTCTTTAGGAGTAAATGTTTTCATTGAAAAAGCATGAATACGGCTACCCATATCTTTACCTAATATTTTATATATTTTTTGATGTCGTTGAACTAAATTCATTCCGTCAAAATCTGTTGAAATAATTATTGCGTTAAAATGAGATCCTTTGTTTGGATCGCCATGTCCAGAATGTTGAGTGGATTGGTCAATAATCTCAATTTTTGCAGATGATAAGTTATTAGTAATTCGTTGTTTGATTTCGTCAATATATTGCATTTTTCTCCAATCCAAGAATAAATAGATTATTGGAAATATAAAAAGTTAAATTTTAAATAATTGAATATTTATTAATTGGTGTATTTAGAATTTAGTTCCTTAAAAATTTCAGATAATTTATTAAACTCTGTGGATTTATCTAAAATATAATCTGCACCAAATTCTTTATATTTTTCATTAATTTGAGGAAAAGGTTTGGAACAAAGACTAATAATTATTGTTTTTGAATTATTTTCTTTAATTTTTTGAATTAGATTAATTTTTATACTTGTAACTAATTCTTGAGCGATAATTATTACTTCAGGGTTCAGATTCTTAATAAAGTCAAATGATTGGTCAGTTAATGCTGAAAGGGTTAACATTTCAATACTATTAATTGAAGAAAGTAGCCTTGTATATCTTTCTTTTAATATTTTAGAATTTTCTATTATTAGAACATTCAAATTGAGTAATTCCTTTTATTATTGATTTTCTTTTATAAAACAAACGAGCGGACGAAATCCGCTCGTTTGACAAAGAATAAATAGCGAGGATTTATGTGGGTTTTTAAACCGCAGTCGCCAAAATCCATTGATTCGCTTTAGGAAGGGAGGAAAAAGAAACTAAATTCATTATTAAAAATAATAAACTTGAAATATTTAAACGATAAAAACACCATTTTCTTTCATAAAATTTTATTCCTGGTTTTGTTTGGTTTTGAATTCTTTGATGTATAATAAGTAAGCGATTTATATTTTCAATATGTGGTAATTGTTTTAATGAAATTTCACTTAATTTGGGATGAACAATAGATTCACCTTCAGGAGAAATCATTATGACAATTGCTTCTGGGTTTAATGACCTAATTTTTTTTACTAAATATAGTCCACTATATCCTTCATAACCTTTATTTAATATATAAATATCAGGTTGAATTATTTGAGAGGTTTCATATAATATTTCACTTGGAACATTTAATGTATGGCATTCTAAATCAAACCATTGACTTAATGTTGATGCTAATACAGAATCACCTGCACCATTTTTATCTGCAATCACAACCTTTAACATAAAATTATCCGATATTCCACATACATATAATATTAGCTTATAATTATATACGATAATCAGTAAGGAGCTGAAATTGGTGTAGGACTAAAGACTACAAGTTATATCAGTTTATTAGCAATTGCGTATTGAGTTATTTCTGTATTTGATGAAGAATTCATTTTTATCATAATACGAGAACGATAAGTACTGACTGTTTTACTACTTAAATTTAACTCTTTTGCAATTTCAAATACTTTTTTACCAATCGCTAACATTTCAAATACTTGATATTCTCTATTTGATAATTGTTCGTGAGGTAGCTCTTTTCCATTTTGTCCAATTGAATCCACTAATATTTCTGCTAAAATGGGACTAATATATTTACCACCGCTATTTATTTTATGAATTGCATTTATAAGATCTCTGGATGTGCTTTCTTTTGTCATATATCCATTTGCACCTGCGAGAAATGTTCTTTTTGCATATATTTTTTCTGCATGCAAACTTAGCATCAATACATTTTGGTCAGGATTTATACTTTTAATATCACTTAATAATTCAATTCCACTTTTCCCCGGCATTGAAATATCCAAAATAATCATATCAAATTTATTTTTATTCATAAGGCGAATAGCTTCTTCGGCATTTGAGGCTTCTGCAATCACATTAATATCATCACTTGCATTTAGGATACGCTTTAAACCATCTCTCATAATTTCATGGTCGTCAACAATCAGCGTTTTAATATTAATACTCATAAAATATTTTATTTATTTGAATTTCTAAAGTAAATAAAATAGGAAATGACAATGGTTAAAAATAAAAATAACTCCATTGTTTCAAATTTAGTAACATTAAAAGTATCTGTCCTTAACTGTTCATTTAATTTGAGCAAGATTGCAATAAACCAAAAAAATGCAATAACATAGAAAATATTTAAGATTCTATTCAATTAAAGTTTATTCCGTTGTATTATTTGAATTTTCGATTGTTAAAAAGGATATTTTTTCATCGATTGATTTTGGCAGAAATGTATCTATTTTTTTTATATAAAAATTAAAAAATGTGAGATGAAGTTCATTTAATGTTTTATAAAATGCAATTGGATCAATTTCTCCCGTTAATTTAAATCGTTTTGTATAATTTGTGAAAAGTGGTAAATCAATATAATCGAAATGTTTTGAACCTAAAAATGTACTTACCCAATTTGGACCAGATGAATTTTTTATCAGATTGTCACGGTTTTTATAATTTAATGGTTTTTTCCATCTTTCTTGGCCTAAATGAAAAAATGGTGTTTTTAAACCTGAATTTAAAATGTGGTGTGGTATTATTTCAAACCATGCATCTAAAGTAAAACATGCTGTAATTCGAGGGTCATTATACGCTGTTGAAATACTGGTAGCACCACCAAAAGAATGACCGAAAATCCCAACATTATCTAATTTTAATTTATTAAAAAATTGAGGGTGATTTTTATCTGAATTTAATTTTTCTAATTCATCTAATACAAATACAACATCTGATGTCCGAGCATTCAATTGTTTATAGCGAATATTATATGCCTCTGTTGAATCGGTTAAACCTTCCGGTAGATTAGAGTCATAAAGTCGTTTTCTTCCATCTGGAAAAATAGTAATATTTGCATCGTAAGTATGATCCATTGCAGCAATAATATAGCCATGACTGACTAATTCTTGAATGTATGCTGTGTTTTGTACTCTCATTCCACCTAATCCATGAGAAAAAATCAAAACAGGGAATTGTTGTTCTTTATTTGAAATTGGAATATCATAATATGAATTTGTTGATATTTCACTTATTTGGGTAATCATAAATTTAGGTAAACCAACTTGTTTTGCAACTTCTGGAATTCGTTGCTCTAAAAAATCCATATATGCAACAGGCTCTTCTGTTGGCTTTTGGTCCGATGGATACCATATTTGCACCATTAATTCTCTGAAGTCTGTTGTATCTTCTTTAGAAAACCATTCTTGGCGTGAATCATCTAACCAATGGTATTGTGTTGTCCCTATTGTATATTTACCCGTTGGTGTAGGTAATGGGCTTAATGGAATTACTTTTTTTACAATTGAACTACAGCCAATACATAAAAGTAAATTTAAAATAAATATTGTTTTTTTGTTTATCATATCGAAATTAAAAGTGAATTAATGAAATTAAATAGTGGATTAAATTAAGGCAAAATGATGTAACAAATGATATAAATTATTTATTTCTATTTGTTGCTGATTTTGCAGTTCGCCAAGTCCCATAAAAATCGGAAATCCAAAATATTGAGCCTAATGTAATATAAAAACCTGCAATATTTGGATGTGTATTTTTGAATTTATGACCTTTATATAAACTACTCGAAACCATTAAAAAGCTAAATAATCCATCTATTTGTCGCCCAATTTTTGCTCGACCAAATCCTGGAATAATTGAGTAATATACATAATTGGATTGTTTTTTTGTACTTTTTTTAAAAGAAACATAATCAATTATCCGACCATCAATATAAAATGTAGGGTTATCTTTTTGCAAATGATAATGCCTTGCCCCAGGATTACATCTTACAATTCGATCTGCACCAATAATTGTGCCATTAATAATCCCTGTAGAATCAATTGCATGTAAAAAATAATTTGAACAAGACGGTTCAAATTGACAATCCAAAAACGGTGTAGAATAGGATAACTTTTGCCAAAGTTTGACAGGAGTTTTGTAGATTGATTTTAAAAAAGATGGTGAAGGAAAAATCGAATTTATTAATACGACAATAAAAAATATTAATTTTAAATTTTTTATATTAATTTGTTATTTGTTCTCCAGTAATTGGATTAAATTTTATTCAAATTCAAATTAAATATTGGAAAAATTGACACATAAACATACACTTAATTTGTATTTAATTATTTATATTCTCCAAGAAAATTTAAATCAATTATCAAATCATTAAATTATTAATGTGTTTAAGTATAAATTTAAGCTTGGGAATTTTCCATAATATATACAATTTAATTCAAAATATTCAGTTTTGAGTAAAAAAAACCTCAAAATGGTAATTGAATATGATGGCACTGATTTTTTAGGATGGCAAATCCAAAAATCTGGGCGAACAGTTCAGGGTGAAATAGAGTCTGCATTAAAGAAAATTTTTAATACGGATTCAATTACTTTAATTGGATCTGGACGAACTGATTCAGGCGTACATGCAAAGGCTCAGCCTGCCCATGTAAAAGTTGATACTGAAATGGAATGTGAAAAAATTCAACGAGCCATAAATGGAAATATTGGAAATGATGTTTATATTTCTAAATGTTTGTTTGTCGATGAAAATTTCCACGCACGATTTGATGCAAAAGCAAGGGAGTATCATTATTTAATGACAGAATCATTTTCACCATTAAATCGGTATAAAGAATGGTTTTTACCTCGTAAAATGAATAATGAGTTATTGATTGAATGCTCTCACTTAATTATTGGGAAACACGATTTCACTTCATTTTGTAAAGCAAATTCAGAGGTAGAAAATAAAATTTGTACGATTTTTAACGCAAATTGGGAAATTAATGATGTTCATAGAATGTTTATAATTCGTGCAAATAGATATTTACAACATATGGTAAGGTATTTAGTGGGTACAATGGTTGAAGTGGCTCGAGGTCGATATACAGTGAAACAATTTGAATCGATGTTAAATGGTAAGCAAAGTGATGATATAATGGTTTATCGAGCTCCAGCATGTGGACTTTTTTTATGGAAAGTAGAATATGAATAAAAATAATATTTTAATTAGCCTATTTATTCTTTTTGGGGTTTTGTATTCTCAAGAAGAATTTGAAGCAATTGTCAATTCAAGGCAAAATGCAATTTCAAAAGCAGTTGAAAAAGTATCACCTTCTGTTGTTGGAATTCATGTAACTCAATTAAAAAGGCAACGCACTCGTACAATTTTAGATCCATTTTGGGGTGGATTTTTCCCACATACACGGACTTATAAAGTTGAATCTATGGGCTCGGGTATTATTGTTTCCTCTGATGGTTATGTTATTTCTAATGCACATGTCACACAAGATGCACATGAAGTAATTGTCACTTTAGATGGTGGTCAACAATATAATGCATCGATTATTGGTCAAGATGAGTTAACAGATATTTCACTTTTAAAAATTGATATTACGGGGTTTCCACATGCTCCATTAGGAAATTCGGATGATTTATTTGTAGGTGAATGGGCAATTGCAATTGGTAACCCATTAGGTCTTTTTGATGTTTCAAATAAACCAACAGCAACATTGGGAATTATAAGCGGGTTACACATGGATTTTGGATTAAAGGAATCAGGAAGTGTATATCAAGATATGATTCAAACGGATGCTTCTATAAATCAGGGAAATAGTGGTGGACCTTTGGTAAACTCCTTGGGTGAAGTAATTGGTATTAATACTTTTATTATGACGGGGAATAATTATTCTCAAGGTTCTATTGGAATTGGGTTTGCGATACCAATAAATATGGTGAAAGATATTGCTGAAGAGTTAAAGCAACATGGTCGAGTAGAGCGCAATTTTACAACAGGTGTTCATGTTCAAAAAGTTGATCCATTTATTCAACGATATTTGAAATTACCAACAACAAAAGGCGTAATTGTTACGGATATAGAAAAGAATTCGTCAGGTGCTCGTGCAGGCTTAGAAACAGGAGATGTGATTTTAGAAGTGAATGAACGATTAATTAATAGTCGAGATGATATATTAAGAGTAATTGATGAAAGTTTATTAAAAGTAGGCGATGAAATTGAATTAAAAATTTGGCATAATAATGAAGTTCAATATAAAATATTAAGGTTAGCTGAAAGAAGATGATAGATAGATATAAAACAGTAGATATGGATCGAATATGGTCCGACCAAAATAGATTTGAAATTTGGAAAAAAGTAGAATTAGCTGTTACTGAAGTGTTATGTGAAAGAGGTGTTGTTCCTGAAAAATCATGGAAAGTTATAAAAGAAAAAGCTGATTTTAGAATTGAACGTGTTTTAGAAATTGAAAAAGAAACTCGTCATGATGTGATTGCATTTTTAACAAATATGGCTGAATTTATTGGCCCAGATTCTCGTTTTGTTCATATGGGAATGACTTCCTCAGATTTATTAGATACTTCATTGGCTTTGCAATGTAGAGAAGCAGGGCTAATAATTTTAGAGAAATTAAATATATTTCATAAGGTTCTATGCAAAAGAGCTATTGAATTTAAAGATACTTTTCAAATGGGTCGTTCACATGGAATACATGCTGAACCAATTACATTTGGTTTAAAACTGGCAATGTGGAGTGAAGAGATAAAACGGAATATTATTCGCTGGGAAAGAGCAATTGATGCCATTTCAATAGGGCAAATTTCAGGTGCTGTTGGAACATACCAACATATTGACCCTGATGTTGAAATTGAAGTATGTAAACGGTTAGAATTATCAGCGGCTACTGTTTCAAATCAAGTTGTACAACGAGATGGTCATGCCGAATATTTAACAACATTAGCAGTTATTGGAGCAACATTAGAAAAAATTGCAATTGAAATTAGGCATTTACAACGAACTGAAGTTTTAGAGGCAGAAGAGTTTTTTCAAAAAGGGCAAAAAGGTTCTTCGGCAATGCCACATAAACGAAATCCAATTGTAACTGAACGAATTACAGGGATGGCAAGATTATTAAGAGGAAATGCACATGTTGGTCTTGAAAATGTTGCCCTTTGGCACGAAAGAGATATTTCGCATTCTTCTGTTGAAAGAGTTATTCTACCTGATTCCACAACAATCATGGATTATAGTTTAAATAAAATGATATATTTAATGGAGAATTTATTAGTATATCCAGATAATATGATGAAAAATATTAATCTTACATGTGGTCTTATTTTTAGTCAAGAAGTATTATTGGAACTTGTGAAAGCGGGACTTACTAGAGAAGATGCTTATTCCGTTGTTCAAAGAAATGCAATGAAAGTATGGGATGAGCGAACAGATTTTAAAGAAATGTTATTAAATGATTCAGAAGTAACAAAATATTTAACTCGTAAAGATTTAGATCAATTGTTTGATATGGAAAAAATTAAACTAAATATTTATAAAATTTATAATAGGATTGGACTTAATTGAATAAAATAAGAAAACAATTAATAAATACATTAGACATAGTTGATTTTCCAGAATTGGGAAAACCTTATAAAGGTAAAGTGAGAGATGTTTATGATTTAGGTGATAAATTACTTATGATTACTTCAGACAGAGTAAGTGCTTTTGATAAAGTATTAAGTACAATTCCATTTAAAGGTGAAATTTTAAATCGGATTGCAAATTTTTGGTTTGAAAAAACAAATCATATTGTACCTAATCATATTATTTCTACACCAGACCCACAAGTTTTAGTTGTTAAAAAAGCAAAAACATTACCTGTTGAAGTAATTGTAAGAGGATATATTACCGGTAGTTTATGGCGAGAATATTCAAGTGGAGTAAATGGGCAATACGGATTTGATTTGCCATCAGGTTTAAAAGAAAACCAAATATTTGATCCACCAATTTTGACACCGTCTACAAAAGCAGAATATGGTTTACATGATGAGCCAATTTCAAGAGCAGAAATTATTTCACAAGGTTTAGTAGCCGAAGAAATTTATGTGAAAGCAGAAAAATATGCCCTCGAATTATTTGCTATTGGGCAAGAATGGGCGACTAAACAAGGGCTTATTCTTGTAGATACAAAATATGAATTTGGAATGGTTGATGATGAACTGATAGTTATTGATGAAGTGCATACACCAGATTCAAGTCGATTTTGGATTGCAGATGAATATGAATATAGATTTGCAAATGCCGAATCTCAAAAAATGTTAGACAAAGAGAATATTCGTAAATGGTTGTTAGAAAGAGGGTATTCAGGTGATGGTGAACCGCCTGAAATAACAGAAGACATTCGAGAGACATTATCTGAGCGTTATATTGAACTTTATTCGCAGTTAACAGGTAAACATTTTGAAAAAATAGTTGGCTCTGTAGAAGAACGAATTTTAGTTAATTTAAAGAAAGCAGGATATTTAAAATGATAGCTCCTGAAGGAAAAATAATTTTAATTCCAGCATCAATTTTATTGTTGATTTTTGGATTTATGTCGTTTAAAACAGAAGGTATGTGGATAAAATCATTTTTTATATTTGATTTTATATTTGTTATATTTAGTCTTTATTTTTTTAGAGACCCCGATCATGCAATGCCTGAGGATAAATCACTTTTTATCTCTCCAGCCGATGGAAAAGTAGTTCAAATAATTGATGTAAATGATTTAGAAGTTGGGCAGGCAAAACAAATTTCAATTTTTCTTTCTGTTTTCAATGTTCATAAACAGGCGGTTCCGATGTCTTCAACGGTGCTTCATTCAAAATATAATAAAGGTAAATTCCTTGCAGCCTGGAACCATAAAGCATCCATGGATAATGAACAGACTGAAATTTTGTTTGAAACAGAATCTGGAATGAAATATAAAATAAAACAAATTGCAGGGTTAATTGCTCGACGAATTTTATGTTATATGGTAGAAGGGGAATCTGTAGAGAGAGGTGATAGATTAGGATTTATTCGATTTGGGTCAAGAGTGGATATAATAGTCCCCTTTGATTTTAAAATAAAGGTAAAAGTTGGAGATATTGTAAAAAATAGAATTTCAGTTATTGGTTCTGCAGGATGAAAATTAAACGCCATATCCCCAGTTTATTTACATTAATAAATTTATTTCTGGGGTTTTTAGCAATATTAAATGTCCAAAGTGGGAATTATAATTTAGCATGTTATTTTGTATTAATTGCGGGTATTCTCGATTCAATGGATGGTAAAATTGCTCGTGCTTTTGGAATATCTACAGACTTTGGTATGGAGATTGATTCTCTTGCCGATATGGTTAGTTTTTGTTTGGTACCCTCTATAATGGTTTATCATTTATACACAAGTGGTTTGCCTGGAATTTCAGGAGAAATTATAGCATCAGGACCAATGGTTTTTGGAGCAATTCGGTTAGCTCGATTTAATGCTGAAAGTAGTGATAAACCGTCTTCAACATTTTCAGGATTGCCCACGCCTGTTTCTGCATTGGCAATTACAGCCCTTGTTTTATTTACTGTTCAGGAAAGAGATTTTAATCTTGAGTACACTCAACCAAGACTTATTTTACCTGCAATATTTTGTATTTCATTTTTAATGGTGAGTAAAATTAAATACCCTAAATTTCCATTATTAAACTTTCATTCAGGAAAAGCAAATACCTTTTTTATATTCATTTTGGTTACATTTTTAATCAGCTTTGTAATAGGAATTTTTTATAATTTTGAATCAAGAATTTTAATGGGGTTTACAACTGTTTATATCTTAACAGGTATATTTAAACAATTTTTTATTTCAGAAACAATTAAGGTGGAAGTATAATATAAATGAAAGCAAAAGTATATATTAATTATAAGGATGGAATTTTAGATCCACAAGGTGCAACCGTAAATCATGCATTAACTTCAATGGGCTATGAAGGGTTTGATGAAATTCGAATTGGTAAACTGATTGAAATTAAATTTGGAAATATCAGTAAGCAAAAAGCCGAAGAGTTGACAGATAAAGCATGTAGAAAAATGTTAGCTAATCCTAATACAGAATCATATCGATTTGATATTTTGGAGGACTAAATAATGCGATTTGGAGTAATAGTTTTCCCCGGGTCAAATTGTGATCATGATGCATATCATGTTGTTAAACATGTTCTAAATTGTTCTGTGAATTTTATTTGGCATAAGGAAACTAATTTAGATTTTTATGATTGTTTAATTATCCCAGGTGGTTTTTCGTATGGCGATTATTTAAGAGCTGGAGCAATTGCAAAGTTTTCTCCAATTATGAAATCGGTAGTTGAGTTTGCAAATAAAGGGGGTTTGGTATTTGGTATATGTAATGGATTTCAAGTTCTTGTTGAGTCAGAATTATTGCCGGGTGCATTAATTACAAACAATAAAGTAAAATTTTTGAGTAGAGAAGTTACGCTAAAAGTTTCTTCAAATTCTTCACCATTTACAAAAGAATTAAATATTGGAGATTTATTGAAAATGCCAATTGCCCATAAACAAGGGAACTTTCAAATTAGTGATGATGGATTAAAACAACTTCAAGATAATAATCAAATTGCGTTTACTTACCATCAAAAAGAAGGTGGAAGCCCAAATGGTTCAGTGGGTGATATCGCAGGTATTTTTAATGAGAAAAAAAATGTATTAGGAATGATGCCTCATCCTGAACGAGCTGCAGAAGATATGCTGGCTTCTCAAGATGGGCTTAAAATATTCCAATCTTTATTGAGTGTCGCATGATAAAACCACAAGTAAAACGATCAATTTTTTTTATATTTCTTGTTTTATTTTTTGGTGCCGTTTGTGGTTCAATTATAAGTCAATTTGTTGTCAATGTAATCCCAGATGGTGTTGTGAAAGAATTTTTTCTTTCTAGTCAATCATTCGGTTGGGGTGCAAATGAGAATAATTGGGTTGATTTTTTTGTTATTCGGTTTAAAACTGGATTTTATGTAGATGTAAGTATATCTAGTATTTTAGGATTACTTGTATCTTGGTATTTTTTAAGATATTTTAAATAGGAGATATTATGTCATTAGGACCTTGGGAAATTATTATTATTTTTGTTGTTATTCTACTTGTATTTGGTGGAAAAAAACTTCCTGAACTTGCAAAAGGGCTCGGGGAAGGAATTAAAGAATTTAAAAAAGCGACAAATGATATTAAGGATGAAGTTGATAATGCTATCAGTGAAAAAGAGTCATCTAAAAAAGATTAATTATTTTGTTTGATGCTCAAATTAATAATTTAAAAAACAATTCACATTTAAATGCGATTGTTCATGATTTATCTAATGACCCTGTTTTTTTAGATAAAACAGATGGAATACTTTCGGGAAAATCTATTGCTATAAAAGAAAATATTCATTTAAAAGGAATTGGACTTTCATGTGCATCTAAAATTCTTCAAAATTATAAATCTATTTATAATGCTACGGTTGTTGAAAGAATTAAAAAAGCAGGTGGGGCAATATTAGCAACGACAAATATGGATGAATTTGCAATGGGTTCATCTTCAGAACACACAATTCATGGAGTTGTGAAAAACCCACACGATATTACAAGAGTTGCAGGTGGATCAAGTGGAGGATCAGCGGTTGCAGTTGCGTCTGGAATGGTAGATCTTGCATTAGGTAGTGATACTGGAGGCTCGGTAAGGCAACCTTCAGCCTTCTGTGGTATTTACGGTTTAAAACCAACTTATGGCCGAATTTCTCGATTTGGATTAGTTTCTTATGCATCTAGTTTTGACCAAATTGGGATTTTTTCTAATAATGTAAAAGACATGTCAAATCTTTTTGAATCAATTTCAGGTAATGATGAAAAGGATTCTACTTCTGCATTGGAAAAAGTAAAGCCATATTTATTCAATGAAAAAAAATATAAAATTGGACTACCAGAAGAATATTGGGGTAAAGGTATTGACCCTGAAATGAGAAAAATATTGGATAAATTTATTGCTAAATTAAAATCTGATGGACATGATGTAAAATCTATATCTATGCCAAAAACAGAATATTCAATTGCTACTTATTATATTTTAACAACAGCCGAGGCATCTTCTAATTTAGCTCGATTTGATGGTGTGCAGTATGGTCACAGAGAAAACGCTGATAATCCGATTGATATGACCATTTTTACACGAAATTTTGGTTTTGGCGATGAAGTTAAACGGCGAATTTTACTGGGTACTTTTGTACTGTCTTCAGGGTATTATGATGCATATTTTGAAAAGGCTCAAAAAATGAGAAGATTAATTCAAAAAGATTTTAAAAATGCATTTGAGGAATTTGATATTTTGTTAACTCCTACAGTGCCAACACCACCTTTTAAAATTGGTGAAAAAATGGATGACCCATTAACGATGTATTTATCTGATATCTATACCGTTCCAATGAGTTTGGCTGGTGTTCCTGCATTAAATCTTCCAATTGGAGAAACAAAAAGTAAATTACCTGTCTGTATTCAAGCTGTTGGAGATTTTTTTAATGAAAATGAATTATTTAATTTTGCAGAATTGTGTAATTAAATTATTTTTTAATTTGAATTTTTCCAAGTTCCAGTTTTAATTTCTTACCCTTTTATATCCCACATCATCTGACGGGAAACAGACGTACAAGTTTAGCTGTCTGATTGATTTTTTTTTGGGGGTTGTGGTGGAAACCTAATTTACGACTATTGAATAATACTTTCCATATAAAGAGTATCTGGGCATAAATCTTGTCCATTAATCCATTGGATACTACCCATAAATGGTTTTACAGAATTAAATAAACTGATGTCTTTTAATTCCTTAAATATTCCAATATTCAAATATGGCTTCATATCAAATAATCCAATTTCATCATTATCAAATGTAATCGTTAAGGTGTATTTTTTTGAGTTTGGTTTAACTTTTTTTATTCTTGGATTCATCTTGGCTATTTCAAAGGGTCTATTTTAAATACATTTTCCCCGTTAATTGCCAAGTCCCAATCAGCCATTAAGTCTTCTTTGTGAATTTCTACCCACGCTTGAACTAACTTCATTTTATTCGATTTTAATTCACCTTCTATTAATTCACCATCAGGAATAGAAAAGACAGCCTCTTGCCCTTGATACTTAACATGAATATGTGGTAAATGATGTTTCTTATTGTCAATATAATACATGGAAACAACAATTCCATAAAACATTGATATTATCGCCATAATTTCCTTTTTTTCATTTGCTGTAATTTACCACAATTTGCTGATTACTCATAAAGTATCAAAAGGCTTTCTAACGAATAAACTCACCCAGCAACTTTAGTTACGAATCTGGAATTAGGAATTAGAAATATCACATTCGTAATTCTTAATTGATAATTCCTAATTCTCATAAGTCCGGTGGAGTGAGGGTTAGTAGGTAATTATAGTAAATAATCATAATAAAACTCTCTAAACCTTCTAATGTTTTTATTAGATAAATATCCTTCAATAGTCTGTTTCTCCCCATTGATTTTAAATTCAACATTTGTAGAATTCGCTAATAACTTCATAATCTCTTTATCAATCAAAAATCGATCGATTTCTACAAAATATTTTTCATCAAGAATAGAAACCTCGTCAATTGAGTAAAAGTCATCATTGATGTCAAAACTAATTAATTTTCCATCCACATTAAGGATAAATACATTTTGTTGAAGAAAATTCAGGCAATTCTTTACATTACATTTTACTAGTAAACCATAAACAAAAATATCATTTTCCTTGGAAATGTAAGCATCACCTGAAATATCAATATTTCCACCAGATCCTAAATCACCTTCTATAATTCTTGCAAAATTACCACGCATTTGGTAATTAGTAAAGGTTGGATTTGTTTCATCGTCCCAAACAAGCACTTTGTATCCAAGAATTGCAAATATATTGATAAAGAAGTCTTTTGCTATTTGTATAAATGAAATTGCCATAATATCATTAATGATGGAGTAAACAATTAATAGTATACCCGATTAATAAAATGGTTATCACCGGCCAAATAACAACAAAAATCCAAACATTAATGGAATTGTAAGTTGTATTAAACTTCTTTGCGCCAAATTGAAGGATTTCAACACACAGAACAAATATCTTATCTATAGTTTTCTTTTGTTGTTTCCACATTTGTATCTATTACCGACTAATGAATGAAATAACCTGCGTGAAAATTATTACTGCAAGTCACTCCGTTTACTAAATTTACTCTCATAAAACCATCCAAACCCGCAATCACGCTACCACTATTGCCCATCAGGTTGAGCGAGTGTTATATGGCAATAGATTAAAGTACCATCCCCTTATCGCATTTAGGACAAGTTGCATTTGAATTATCTATTTTTTCACCAATTTTATCTCCCACAACTACACCAACCGCTAAACCAAGGACACCTGCGGCGATTGCTACTGGAAAACCTATAAAAGCTCCTGCAATACCAAGACCAGAGGCTATCCAATATCCTAATCCACCTCCAGCAATCCTTCCAATCCAACGCCCAGTTTCATCTCTTTTAAAAATCACTTTTTCTCCACAATGTGGACAAGTTACATTTTTCGATTCTGTCATTTTATTTCTCCTTCTCTTTTTGTTATTTATTTAATCAACGCCATATATCGTTTGAACTCACTGGTTTTTACGGAGCGCAGCGAAGTAAAAATCCAGTGCAGTGATTTGTTATGTATTTGATAGTTTATTTTCAAGAAGACTCCAATTATTAAGAAATTGGCTAAAATTGCGAACAGCATTTGTGTATTTGTCATTTGCGATCAGATTTTGATCGGTCTTTTTCAATCCCCGTGTCTCCCAACATCTTTTAGAGGAAGTAACCCAAAGATAAGTTTGCAATGATTTTGCAGTTGGATGAATTTTTGACATTCTCGAATGAAGCTCTTTGGGGTCAATTACAACATACTGCATGTTTTTATCATTAAATGTGTGAATTACCATAACCCATAAATCTGCAGGAGATTTTTTGATTTTTTCTCTATTCAACGTCCACCAACCACATGAGACCAATTTGCCCTGATGTTCTTTTCTACCATGAGTAATCAAGAAATCTTTTGAAAATTTCACTTGAATTGAAGCTGTTAGGCTGTTGTCTTTATTGGTAACCAAGAAATCAACACCAGTATCTTTAGAAGGAATCCAAACATTATAATCTTTGTATGTTTTCTCAATAAATGATCCAACGAGGTACTCACCAGCATGTATTGTAAAAATTGGTTTCATTATTTCTTCCTACATAACGGTTTGATTAGGTTTTTTTTATTTCTTCTATACGACTTTCGATCTCATAACCTAGCCGTCTTTTTGAAAAATTATCAATTCGACCAATAAAACCAGATAAGACGACAACGACTCTTTGAGTATTGATTTCCGACTCGTATGATGTTGTATCGGTCAACCATTTTTTGGGTTCCAATAATTCTTCTATCTTGCGACTTACTGGCGCTCCATTACAAATAATCAGTTTTGGTTTAAATTTCGTTATTTGCTCAAATAAATAACCTTTGCAATTATTTATAACTTTATCTGCTTTTTTACCCTTACAACTATCAGGAGGCCATTTTTTGCTTGAGCACTTTATTAAATCCGTATGAGCTACTCCATTTTCCTTTCCAAACATTTCAAATAACGAATCTGAAACTTTTTCAAAGCCTTTGAAGTAGGGAGGTATTTTTTCTAAATCATCAAAACGCCTCGATAAGGTTTCAGAATTTCTCCCTTCATCTTTCCATCCTTCTTCTTGGGCGGGATTTAGGCCTACAACCCAAATTTCGCTAGAATGTTTACCCTCCAAAAAATCTATTGGTTTATATTCACGATTAAACTCAAGACCAAATTCTTTACATTTTGCACAATTATTCATAGGAAACCTAACGAATAAACTCACCGGCGACTTCAATTATCAATTCTAAATTGTCAATTTTCAAT
>JACKQG010003776.1_pt1 | contig 18199 bp, 14 predicted proteins | sample 8237621 | NCBI WGS metagenome assembly JACKQG01 (sample SAMN15677084, study PRJNA649215) | marine metagenome | biome: marine; feature: Black Sea; material: saline water; isolation source: suspended particulate matter (SPM) from the Black Sea western gyre | collected 2013-06-09/2013-06-10 | depth... | reverse complement strand
AAAAACGGATTCAAAATGCGGTCTCTGGATAATAATTTTAAGTTCCAGGCGGGCGGGCGCATTATGCACGACTGGGGCTTTTTCAGTGAAGACCAGAAATTCGAATCGACTTATGGCAGTCAGGAGAATGGTTCCCGCTTTCGTCGCGCCCGCTTGTTCATGGCCGGTATGCTCTACAACTCGATCATATTCAAATGGGATATCGATGTTGATGGCGGCGCCAACGGCGTGACATTCAAAGATATGTACATCGCAATGCCTCACATCCCATTTTTGGGGAATTTCCAGGTGGGTCATTTTAAACGCCCTGCGTCTTTGGATTCGGTCACCAGCTCTAAGTACCTGACGTTCATCGAGCGTTCCCTGACCAATACTTTTTTCAAAACTCGAAACACAGGTTTCGCTTTTTTCAATCAGCCTTTTAACAAGAGGCTCACCTGGTTTACCTTTGTCAACAAGGAAACCGGAGAAAATCCGCCGGACTTTAAAATTGATGGCGACTGGAATATAACCAGTCGAATCACGGGGCTACCTTATATCAGCGAAGATGCAAAACGCTGGGTTCATCTGGGAGCAAGCTGGAGTTATGAGAAGGCGACGGACGACGCGGTGACGTTCGCAGCGGCACGCGATTCAGAAATCGTGAGTACTATTTTAACCACTGGAGTTATCAAAGCCCGGGTATTTAACATCGTCGGCTTGGAAGGATCTGTGAACTGGAATCAATTTAGTGTGCAGAGTGAATATGTTTTTACCGATGTCGATAAAGGGGCGGGCCCTAATGGAGACCTGGATTCATTTTACGTTCAGGGGAGCTGGTATTTAACCGGTGAACATCGCCATTATTCCCGTAGCAAGGGTGCTGTAGGTCGGTTCAAGCCCAACCAGAATTTCAGTTGGAATAAAAACTGGTCGGAAGGACATGGCACAGGTGCATTGCAATTGGCCGTACGTTACGCAGAGTTGGATTTGAATGATGCGGGTGCTGGCATTGCGGGCGGCGAGCAGCAAAGCTTGACGGTTGGCCTCAACTGGGAATTAAACCCCATGTCACGCTTCATGTACAACTACGTTCATGCAGGTTTCTCCGATGGAAACGGGGCAGATTCTGGCACTCTGAACTCGAATATCATCCGCTTTCAGGTTGATTTCTAGACATGTAGAGGTCAGTTCTCTCGCCAAAACCATGATTGTGGCAGGCCGATGGAGCTGGGCTCCTAAATAGAATCGTCCCCTCCCTTACCTGATTCTGGTATCCATTGCTCTGAGAAGTTATGCGAGGTCTTAAAGAAGAACTACCGGAATTGCATGGTGTCGTGAAGCAGGGTGCCTCCTCCACTCTTTCGTTCTTGCTGGAATACCTCAAAGTGCTGTTTTATTTCATATGCGCTCCCAGCTCCACACCAGTCTGCCTAGGGATACCTGCCAACTTTGATGCAGACTTGTTTTTTTGGACAATCTCATCCTCTTCTGAATTTTTTTCGTTGAGAACGAGAACGGATGCATAATAATTCCTAAATGATGGAGGAATGTGATATTGATTTTTTCAAATGATTGATATTGGTTTTTTCAAAGTATATAATGGGCTTTTTCCCCCTAATATTTTTAGGAAATATCCTCAGAATCTAGAGCTTTTATATATAAAAGAATCGAACTCTTAATAAAAAATAGACAACCAAAACTCAAACTGTTTGACACAGATTTTTTGATGAACCAATTACAATGAGCAGCAAATCACTACAATCAAAATTAAACCTTCATAATATAAAAGGCGATTTTTTTGGTGGCCTGACTGCAGGTGTAGTCACCTTGCCTTTGGCTTTAGCCTTCGGATTGCAATCTGGTCTGAGTCCCATCTCAGGTCTGTACTGTGCCATCTTCCTGGGTGCCATTGCCGTTATTTTTGGTGGCACCCATACGCTCATTAGCACCCCCACCGGCCCGATGACTGTTGTGGCCGCTCTCACGATTTCCCAAACGATCATAATGGCAGGAAGCTTGGAACTTGCCATGGGCACTATACTCGCTATTTTTGTCCTGTCAGGCGTCATTCAAATCCTATTTGGTTCATTTAAATTTGGCAATAATGTTAAATACATTCCATATCCTGTGCTATCCGGTTTTATGACAGGTATAGGTGTCATTTTGATTCTCTTTGAGATCTATCCGTTGATAGGTTTATCAAGCCCTTCGACGATCAAAGGGGTGATTACAGGCTTGCCGCACGATGTTGGCAACATGAGTCTGCAAGCACTTGGGCTTGGTATACTAACTCTTGCCATTCTTTACTTCGCACCCAAGTTCAGCACCAAAATTCCTGCAACCCTCATAGCATTGATTGCAGGAACTCTCGTTTCCATCGCAAGTGGATTGAGCGTTCCGCTCATTGGGGAAGTGCCTCAAGGCTTGCCTAGCCTTCAACTGGAATCCTTGCTGAATGTTGATTTTTCAGCTCCCTGGTTCATTGTCAGTTCTGCGTTAACCTTGGGAGCCCTAGGGTGTATCGATACCCTGTTAACTGCGGTGATTGTTGATAAAATTACCGAAACCAAACATCAGAGTAACCGGGAGCTCATTGGTCAGGGGTTGGGAAATGTTGTCTCTGGACTCTTCGGCGGTTTGCCGGGTGCTGGCACGACAATGTCCTCAATTGTCAATGTTAAAGCCGGAGGACGCACTCGTTTGTCCGGTGTCATTTCCAGCCTGTGCCTTCTGGCCGTGTTACTGGGCTTGGGGGCCTATGTTCAATATGTTCCTATCCCCGTTCTGGCCGCTATTCTGATCACGGTTGGCATGGATATTATTGATTACAATGGGCTTAAAGAAGTTATAAAAGTAGACCGGTCGGAAGCTGCAATCCTGTTAGTGGTGTTAATAATGACCGTGTTTGTCGATTTGATCGCAGCGGTGGGGACGGGAATGACCTTATCTGTTTTTGTATTTATGAAAAAAATGAGTTCCATTGGAGAGAATACTATTGAACTCTTCCCACTTCGGGACCTCAAGGTAAGAAAACCCTGTGACTTGAGAGACGAGTTCATTTTACCTTCGGAGTATCTGGATAAAGTGTATATCCAATCTTTTACGGGGCCGATCTTTTTTGGGTTTTCGCAATATTTAATCGATAACCTTAAAAAATTACCTTCGGTGAATGTCATTATCTTTGAGATGAACCGTGTTCCTTATCTGGATCAATCGGCGGCGCATGCCCTTGAACTGGTATTTGATTATCTGCAAAAAAAAGGGATCGCGGTTTATTTGGCCCATGTAAATGAAAAACCTCTTAAGATGTTGCATGCTGTTGAACTCGTGCCAAGACTCATTCCAAAAGAGAACATTTTTGATCATATTTTTGATTGCATCCAATCGTTAGAGGAAGAATTTGTTTTCAAAAAATCCGGGTAAGGCTAGCGAGGGGCAATAATGTGACTGATTTTCTAACGATACAAATAAATACATAGGTTCTGATTATGAGTAATACTTTCTCAAGCAATTCATTTTTTTTGAAATCTAACGGCAAATATGTCATTGCGATGGTCGTCTGCGCTCTGGTCATTTCTTTTATTGACAGTCAGTTGCCTCTGGGTGTGTCTATAGGTGAAACCTACGCCATTTTAGTGTTGATTGGTCACATGGCCAAAGATAACAGGCTGGTTGCTGTTGGGGCGATAGTCGGAACGGTTTTAACACTGGAAGGACTTTATATTTCCGAAGAAGGTGTTGCATTGTGGATCGTCTGGACCAATCGACTGTTGTCCATTTTTATCATATGGGTGGTTGCTATATTTGCATTTGCTCAAATAAGAGTTCTTGAAGAACAGAAGGAGTCGGAGAAGATAATAAGGGCTTACGAACTATTGCAACAGGAAACAAGCTATTCAAAAGTGCTTAAAGAGATTGCCATCCTATCCAACTCTTCTGATCCCGTAGAAGAGGCCTTGAAGCAATCCATGCAAAAGATTTGCGAATTTACAGGCTGGCCTGTTGCCCATATTTATATAACTCATACGGGTGAAGATTTGCTCAACTCGAGCAAGCTCTGGGTCCTCGATGATTGGGATTTGTTTAAGGAGTTTAAAGAGGCAACGGAAAGCATGGATTTTCGACCCGGCGTAGGTTTGCCAGGGAGAGTGTTGCTGAGTAAAAAGGTTGAAACGATTAAAGATTTAAGCAAGGACTCCAATTTTCCTCGTGCTCGCATTGCTTTGAAGAGTGGCCTGAAATCCGGATTTGCGTTTCCTGTTTTAATAGGACGGAGGATCATCGCTGTCATGGAGTTCTATAGTAAAGAGCTGCTTGTGAAAAATACCAAGCTGACTGACTTTACAGAAACTCTTGGCTTTCTATTGGGCCGGCCCTTTGAACGCGATCACGCTGGATTGAGAAAAGAGGAATACGAAAACCACTTAAGACGGCTTTATACCCGCATGAAAGCCGTGAGGGATGTAGAAGACAGCGAGGGAGACTCACAACGAAGTGCAGACAATATTCACGACAAGCTAAGGTGACAAGCGGTACTTTCTAACCTTAAAACAATATTGAAATCATGCACACCAATAGGGCAACCTCCAAAAGAAAACCGAGCCCAACATTAGTTGAGCTCGGTTTACACAGATATTAGAACTAAAACAAGGCGTTAAATGCAAGGGTATCCTGAGAGTCCTGTGCTGTGCCTTTGTCGTCAGTAAACGGAGTCGCGTTCGAATCGTCATGACGGTACTCAGCGCGAATGACCATATTATTATTGACTCAAACTTCTGGAGAGAACGTATTGGCGGTTATCTTTTGAGTCATTGCAGAACGAAATCCGTCTTCATCATCGAAATACTGGCCTCGCAAATTAAGAGAAAACCACTCGTTAGCATCATAACGGACGATCCCTGAAAATCCCCACCACTCAGCATCCAGATTGGCACCCAGAGTTCGAATACCATCCGCTTTCAGGTTGATTTCTAGAACCCCCTCCTTTCTTCCATTGCGTCTCAGAATCAAAGAGTTGGCTGGTCAAAGAGAATTTCCTGAAAGGTTATTTCTGGATAATGGCCCCTAGATTTCTAGACACCTTGTATGGTTGGTTGTATCTGACCGTTATCATCGATCTATATTCCCGCCGCAGCAATGTCTTAAATAATTTGTTGACTAATGAAGTGAACTTCGTGTATTATTCTTCCTGTATAGTGCTTCATGTAATAGGCTTCTTGTGTTTTTCGAAGTGTGAGTTAAACCTTGGTAATTTTGTCCTTTCCAAATTGGATTGAGAATGAGCTTAAAAAAAATAACAACTCCAACGTGGACTTTTTTGACGAATCATGGCCATGTCCTGTTGTGCCTGGCCAAAAACTCGTCTGAACGCATTCGAGACATTTCAGCGGAAGTTGGAATCACGGAACGTGCCGTTCAGCGCATTATCGTTGAACTGGAGGCTGACGGATATTTAGAGCACATTCGTGAAGGGAGGAGAAACGTGTATAAAGTTTTCAGTCGCAAGCCTCTCCGACATTGTGTTGAGAAACATCGACAAGTGCATGATCTGATTCGGCTAATAATCAAATGACCTACATCAATATGTCTATCCCGATTCTTATTCTTCTCTTTCCGCTTTTAGCTGGAATCCTCATTGAGGTCTTTGGCAAACGCATGATCTCGCATGTGGCCAAGGTAGGGGTTGTTGCAACAACGTGTTCGTTTATTCTTTCTGCATGGACTCTCTATTATGTGAGCGTGGAAGGCCCAATCCATATTGAGATGTGGCCGTTAAACCCTGAGAGTTCAGTCGTATTCAAATTTGGCATGCTGATCGATCGTCTCACGGCCGTCATGATGGTGTTGATCACGAGTGTCAGCGCTATCATTCATGTTTATTCGATCCGATATTTAGAAGGCGACTCCGGCTATGTTCGATTTTTCGCGCTGTTGAGTTTTATTACCTTTGTGATTCTTTCTCTTGTTTCCAGTCCGAACTTGTTCATGTTGTTTGTGTTTTGGCAGTTATTGAGTTGGGCGCTCTATCTTATTCTCGCATTTAATTTTTCTAACACTCAGGCTTGTCAGAATGCGTTTAAAACCTTTTTCGTCCATCGTGTCGGAGATGTGAGCTTTCTCTGTGGGATCTTTCTGGCCTATAAATACTTCGGTACTCTTGAGTTTGCTGAGCTTTTTCAGGCAGCAGCAGAACAGCCTCAAATGATTGCGTTATTGCCAGAGCATATGTTCGATGTCAGCGCTGTTTCTGTGATTACGTTACTTGTTTTTGTTGGCGCGATGGCCAAGTCTGCTCAGTTCCCTCTACACGTGTGGTTGCCCGACACAATGGATTCTCCCACTCCAGTGTCAGCTCTGATGCATGCAGGAATTGTCAATGCGGGTGGATTTTTATTGAATCGATTAGCTCCCTTCTATGCACTCTCGCCAACGACTCTTCATATTGTTTTTGTGGTTGGTGCCATGACGGTCCTGCTCGGAGCCTCCATGATGCTGGTGCAAAATGATATTAAGAAAACCCTGGGGTTTTCCACCATGGGACAAATGGGCTACATGATTATGGAATGTGGGCTTGGTGCCTTTGCGTTGGCTATCTTTCATTTAATTGCCCACGGTCTTTTTAAGGCAACACTTTTTTTGGGGGCAGGGCAGGGTATTCATGCAGCGCGAAATGAACCGAAGTTTCCGGTTCCTTCAGCGCACGAATCCATAAGGCCTCCTACTCAACTGACCTGGGTCACGGGTTTGATCCTCACGTTGATAATGCCGTTATTTATTCTTATGGTGGCGCATGACATGTTGGATGTCCCGTTACAAGATGCCCATGGAGCCGTTATTTTTCTTTTTTTCGGTTGGGTGACGGCCTCTCAAGTCATGTTTAGTTTATACCGTCTTCATGATGTGGCCTCCTGGAAGGTCGCGAGCGCGATGATCTGTGCCCTGTTTTTCATCGGTTTTGTCTATCTGTGGGCCGGCGAGACTTTCACGCATTTCATCTATCCTGAACCAGGCGTGTCACATGGTTTCTTCATGGCTGCAGCACTTAATCCGCAAGTTTTTGATGCAATTATTTTAACGGCTACCGTACTCATTATTTCTGGTTGGGTCATTGTTCATACCAATGCCAGGGGTCAAACAATTTTGAAGACGGATCGTCTCCTTTTAATTCGAAAACAACTGTATATCCTTTTGATCAATCGGTTCTATGTGGATCTGATGTATGTGCGATGTGGCACTAACCTATTACGATTGGCTCAAAAAGTCGCCCATCGTTTTTAAATATGACCGGTAACAATAATGAACATTGAACCTACTCTCCCAGTAATTCTCGCTCTTATTCCGCTCTTTCTGGGAATGGTGTGGAAGGTCACACGATTCTCGTTTGCTACTCTTAAGTCTATAGGGTTGGCTACGATTGGAGCTTTAGGTGGCGGGTTGGTCTATATGCAGTCTGCGCTTGATACAGACCCGTCAATCATGTTTTTAGCCGTTGCTGTTCTTCTCTCAGGTTTTTGTGTCATTCTCGGTCAAGAGAAAACGGAACAGTCTTCAGTTGTTTGCGCTTCAATCATGATAGTTCTAGGGTTGGGCCTGGGTGTCTTGTTGTCTCAGGGAGTTGTGAGTAGAATTTTTCTCAGTGGTCTCCTGGGTTACGCCGCAGTCTCTTTTATTCGCGAAAGACATCGTTCATATCGAACAACAATAACTCTTCTCCACATCGTTATTGCAGTCATCCTCTCTTTGAGTTCCGTCTTCACTGGAAAGAGCTTGCAGATGTTTGCCAGTCTATTTCTTGCTGTGACTTTCTTGCCACTGGCTCCTTTTCATCTCCCGTTCGTGGGCACGATTGAAAGTGCGAAAGGGACTCTTTCGAGTTTTTGGATTGTTGTTTGGCTGACCATCGGGCTTGCTGAATTGCAGATGATATTTTCCTCACTTACAGCTGAGATGCTCTTTGCCATAAGCCTGTTAGCTTTAGTGAGTGCGGTTTATGCTTCTTTTTCATGCCTCGGACAACAACGCAGTAATCTATTCGTTGTTTTTGCTACCATGGCTCATGTAGCGCTTGTATGGGGACTGCTCGATATATTCCCGAGTTTTCCGAAGTGGGGGATTCCGTTTGGTGTAACCGTGGCGTTCGTGATGAGCGGCATTTGCCTTGCTTTTTCGTTTGTTCGACAGCGCTATGGATGGCAAACCCTTGGAAAGCTTCCAGGACTCGCCTCTCCAATGCCTCGACTTGGAATTGTAATGATTCTCCTTGTGAGTTTCGCCATGTTTCTGCCATTGTTTTCAACGTTTTCAGGATTGATGATCATGCCAACAGTTGCCACTCAAGATGTTGAACTCGTCATGGTTTTGTCCATGTTCCTTGTGGTTTGGTTGGGAGGAGGATGGTATTTTTCTCAGATGCTTCATCAAACTGTCTTTGGAACGGCACGCTCTGATGTGCCCTATACAGATTTACGTGTAGCAGAATTTGTTGCAATATCGGCATTATTAGTAGGTGCAACTTATTGTGGACTAGTCCACTAGTTTATTTTACTTTTTTGGAGGTAAGCGAGTCCAAGCCATGCCTATGATTGACGTTAAAGACAGGGTTGTACCCAATGAGTTGCAGCGGATGGAATTGTGGTCACTCGTGAACCTGGCGGATGAGCCCATCTCGCATTTCTGGCCGATGACAATGTTTATCCATCACAATCCGCTTCATGGGTTGGAAGGTTTGCCGTTTGATGAAGCCATAAAGGAGGCTGAACGGTTATTTGGAGGTCGTGGCTATCTTTCTAATAGTGAATACCGGAATTACTTTAAGCAGGGCCGAATATCTGAAGAGTCTATTGATGAAGCCTTAAAGGATGTATCACAGAATGGGGTTGTCAACATTGGTGACCGAGAACTCTCTCATCAGGAAGTCTTGCGGGCCATCCTCGTTTACGGTACTGGAGAAGTCGCGACGGATGTGAGTTCTGCAATTTTGCAACCATCACTCAATCAACCAGAGATAAGGAATCTCGTCGAGAAAATTCAGGAGTTATCAAAAAAGAAAGAACGCAGGGGTTCCTTGAGCGGTTATGCGATCCAAGAGCAAGAAGAGCTAGGAAAACTTTATACCCTTGGCGAATGGTGCGACCGAACCCTTGGGACGAAGGTGCAGGAGCAGGTAAACGGAGAACTCATTAAATGGTGTGGAGCGTTTCTCGATGAAGGGCATGCCCCCTGGGACATGCCTTTGAGAAATAAAAACTTTTTTGAAGTGTGGAAAGATTTAGCTCAGGATGATATGTGCGGTTCATTGCTGGGCACTCAGGAGTGGAAAACCAAAATTCGCGATTTACCTTTTCGATCCGAAGATGCGATATTGGAAAGTTTATCTATATTAGCCATTCCCAAGGATTTGTGGGTTGAATATTTCACTTTACAGTTTGCCCAATTGCCAGGGTGGGCGGGGTTTATCAAATGGAGAGCTGAGCAACTGGACAATGAGTGGCAACGTGCCTTTCCAATTGACCTTGTCAAGTACATGGCCATCCGTCTTTTTTATGAGCGGGAATTAGTGGCGGTGGCATGCCAGGATAAACTGGCAATTCCCGGCACCTATGATTCGATACAGACTTACCTGAAAAATCATCCCGTTGGGTATGGTATTTATAAAGAATACCATACTCGAGGACTGCCAGACGAAATGGTAGGTCACGTGGATATGTCCTTGTTCACAAAGAACCCTCTAGGTATCGACGACCTCGATCAATGTGATTCAGGATTGATTTTAAATTGGGAACGAATCGGGCAACAGCAAGAGATTGATGGCCAAACCTTGGTTATATTGCATCTTGCCCAATCATTGAACATTCCCATACAGAAATTTCTAAAGAGTGACACATTAGGTACCTTGCTCGATTGGATTGAACAGTTCCCAGAGTCGCAGCACGGATTCATCTGGCTCAAAGCTTTTGAATCCAGTTACCTCAAAGGTTTTGTGAAACAGATTTCCCCAAACCTTCAGAATTTGCCCAAGAGCGATGCGCTTGAGGAACAGCCTCCAGAAGCCCGGCCGCTAGCTCAGGCAATGTTTTGCATCGATGTCCGTTCGGAAGGTTTTAGAAGGCATCTCGAAGAAATCGGTGGAAATGAAACATTTGGATTCGCTGGTTTTTTTGGAGTCCCCATACGCTATCAAGGGTTTTCGAGCGAAAAGCAAACAGATCAATGTCCGGTTCTTCTGAAACCCAAACACGATGTGAAGGAAATTCCTCGCGCTTATCAAGGCAAAGCTGCCGAAAATTTTTTAGAGCGGCAGCAACTCGCCGAGGCCGGTCATACGCTGTTACATGATTTGAAAGAAAACGTGGTCACTCCCTATGTCATGGTCGAAGCCATTGGCTGGTTTTTTGGGCTCAAGCTATTCGGACAAACGTTGCATCCTAAATGGTTTAAAACTGTCACCTCATGGATGAAAGAGCGTTTGTCTGTTCCGATAAAAACAACGCTGACTGTGGACAAAATCGACATGGAAGAGGCTCGGGAAATGGTTGCGTCTGTACATCGTGCGACTATTTATCGACTGTTAATTAAGCAATTTGGTAAGCGGGGTGCCACCGTTCCTCATGATCAGATTGAGCGCTTGCGAAAGTTGGCACTGAATCAAATTCAATCCGATAGCCAAGAGAATGAGGAGTTGTATCGATTGCTGCATTGGATCGAATCTGATCTCGAAAAATTTATTCAATTACTCAGACTAGAGTTCAATGTTCATGAGCGAGACGTGGCTCATCGGATGCACCGAATCACACAGACGGGATTTACGGTGACTGAACAAGTTAACTTTGTGGAAACGGCTTTAAGGATATTAGGATTCACGAAAACATTTGCTCGGCTCGTCTTGCTTTGTGCACATGGCAGTAGCTCTGATAACAACCCGTACGAATCTGCCTTGGATTGTGGAGCCTGTGGTGGAAACCATGGGTTTTCAAACGCACGGACTCTTGCTGTCATGGCCAATAAACCAGAGGTTCGGCAAGTGCTGACTGAAAGAGGCTTGCCGATTCCATCAGACACACATTTTCTTCCCGGACAACATGATACGACAACGGATGAAGTTGAGCTCTTTGATTTGGAAGATGTCCCCGCCACGCATCGCAAAGATTTGCTCAGGCTTCAACAAGATCTCCAAGAAGCCGGTGAGAAAAATAGTCGGGAGCGGCTAACCCGCTTTCCAGAAGAGTCTGTCACGAAGGGGGATTGTAAAGCATCACCGCGGACCAAGCAACGAAGTGTGGATTGGTCGCAGGTTCGCCCAGAATGGGGACTGTCTGGGCATACGGCCTTCATCGCGGGGCGGCGTTTGTTGACTCAAGGGATAAACCTTGAAGGCCGGACTTTTTTACATTCCTATGATTATTCACAAGATTCAAGTGGGAAATATTTGGAAATCATCATGACTGCTCCAGTGATTGTGGCCAATTGGATTAACATGGAACATTATTTTTCTACCGTTGACCCGCTGGTCTATGGGAGCGGTAGCAAGGTGTATCACAATGTGGTTGGCCGTTTAGGGGTCATGTATGGTTCCCAAAGTGATCTGTGTGGTGGACTTCCCATTCAAACGGTTTTCGATGGTGAGAAACCTTATCATGAGCCTATGCGATTATTTGTTATATTAGAGGCTCCGTTAGATAGGATTGCAGATATCGTTGGGCGACATGATATCTTGCAACGATTGACGAAAAATCAGTGGATCAATCTTGTCGGCCTGGATCCCGATACCAAAGAATTTTTCCTCTTTCAATCACCGAAAGATTGGAAATTAATTCATTAATACTCTTGTTGAGGAGGATTGAGACATTATGAGTAGCCTAGAACTTCATCCAATGAAAGAAATAAAAATCATTATCGAGGGAGAGCATGTTCATTTTGTGACGGACGTCCTTGATCGAATAAAAGCTAGCGGTTATACGATTTTCAGCAATATTTCTGGGAAAGGGCATAGCGGATTCCACGAAGGGCATCTGATGTTTAATGAAACGAGCAGCTTGCAAATGGTCTTAACCGTTGTCCCTGAAGAGAAGCTTGACCCTATTCTCTCGGCACTCAAGCCATTTTTGGAGCGCCATTCAGGCAGTCTTTTCGTTTTAGAGGCAAGTGTGCTTCGACGAGATCATTTTAACTCAACAGAATCATAAGTTCGCCTTTTGAGCAACGCCACATTGATGCGCTCCTGATATTCTAGGCACCTTAGGCAATGTTTCGTTGTTGAGGAGCTTGTCCCTCTTTTGCACTATTGCCATTTCCCGTCACAAACATCAAATGCGTTGCGTCTGCAAACGTAAAGGTTTCGCTCATCAAGTCCGGCCAAAGCCAATTTCTAACAAAAAAAAACCGAGCCCAACTTTAGTTGGACCCGGTGTTCATTGCTCTAAGAGCCTGTGCTGATTCTTCAGGAAGGCAGAGAGTTTTGTCTCCTGCCACCGATTCCAAGCACTAGAAATAAAACAAAGCGTTAAATGCAACGGTGTCTTGAGTGTCCTTAGCCGTGCCATTTGAGTCAATAAACGGAGTCGCATCTGAATCGTCATGACGGTACTCAGCGCGGACGACCATATTATTGTTGACTCTGACTTCCGGGGTGAACGTAAAAGCGGTTAATTTTTGAACCGTTGAAGAACGGAATCCGTCTTTATCATCGAAAACCTGACCTCGGAAATTAAGAGAGAGCCATTCATTAACATCATAACGGACGATCCCGGAAAAGCCCCACCACTCGGCATCCAAGTTGACACCATTAGCATTATCTTCTGAACCGTACAAAAAGTTCAGGTTTAATGACACGTTTTTGCAAACGCCGATGTCGGCAACAACGTCATAAAAATTTCTGAGGTCGTTCGTATTCTTGGTGTCGCCAGTTTGCGATTCGGCACTGCCAAAATAATTAAAGTAAAGAGCCACGTTATCCACTGGAGCCCAGGATACTTGTCCGCCAAACCCTTTTGCGCTGTTGTTATCGGTCTGGTTGTCTTGTCCGTTGGTGAGCACACCTAACACCTCTACGGTGTCACTCACGGCATATTGCATGCGAACTCCGGTATGAGTGAAGGGGCCGAAGTTAAACAGGAAGGATCTGGAAAACGTATAGTTCCATCCGTCGTATCCGTCCATGACTTCCGCACCGACATGAGTGGCGAATTTACCAAAGTCGATCAACAGTCCGTTACCAATTGGAGCGTTGTATTGAACAAATCCAATTTGTAAGTCGAAATCATCATCGGTAGTAGCGGCAGCCGTTCCGGTGGCTTTGTTTGTTTTCGGGCCGCTGAATCCGAACGTTAAGTCCATGCGGAAACCCACATCGCCTATGTTGGTCGCATCTTTTTTAATGACGAGTTCTCCCGTGTCGAATTTGAAAGAGTTATCATCGTCATCATAAACTCTAAGACGGTTAACATTGTCGGAAGGTTGATCGAAATTATAAGAATAGGAGGAACTTGCAAACCCATGAACCTCAATATCTTTCAATAATTCGAGAGCTGAATTTGCATGGGCTGTGCTTGTGAGGCCAAGAACGATAAAAATAGAAACCAGCCAATTAACGGTGAATCTTCTCATTTTCTGCTTCCTCCTAAAGGATAATTATTTTTAAAAAAATCATTATTATTCGTGGAAAATTCATCTGATATTAGACCGGTCTGGCCCTGATTTCTCCCAACCACTCAGAGTTGAAGCTGAGTTTGCCGATCAAGGCTTTTCTGTCCATCAGAGTTTCCGTATAACCAGGCTCAAATAGAGTGCTGAATGTGCAAACCGGGCTTGATGTTTATGTCCTGCGGCAACAAGTTACATTGCCTATGCTGTTCCAGGTTGAAAATCATAATTTAAGAATTAGCGGATAATTATACCAAGTTATAGCCGGTTTCTCCATGTTGAGTTGTATCGAGCCCCATTTCCTCATCTTCCTCGTTCACTCTGAAGCCAATTGTTTTATCAATAATTAGAACCAGAATGTAGGTGACGATGAAAGAATATGCTGCTGCGGCCCCAATGCCGACTAATTGTACCCAGACCTGGTTGAGGTTTCCAGCCAGCAAACCTGTTCCTCCTATGGTGACGAATAATCCTGTAGCGAGAGCACCCCAGGCACCGCCCACGGCATGGATTCCAAAAACATCGAGGGAATCGTCATAGCCAACCTTGATTTTCATAATCACAGCGTAAAAGCAGAGGATTCCAGCGAGAAAGCCAATTACCATTGCCCAGATAGGCTCTACAAAGCCTGCGGCCGGGGTGATAGCGACTAATCCCGCTACGATACCGGAGGCCGCGCCCAAAGCACTGGCTTTTCCCACTTTGATAAATTCAGCGACGAGCCAGCCGATGAGTCCCGCTCCCGTTGCGATTTGGGTGTTGGTAAATGCCAGCACTGCTAACTCGTCTGCCGCTAGCGCGCTGCCGGCATTAAATCCGAACCATCCAAACCATAAAAGTCCAGCCCCTAGAAGAGTGAGAGGCAAGCTGTGGGGGATCATGAGTTTCCCCGGGAAACCTTTGCGCTTCTTGAGAACCATGGCGGCCGCCAGTGCTGCGGTGCCTGAAGCGATATGAACCACTGTTCCCCCGGCAAAATCCAAAGCCCCCATGTCACCCAACCACCCACCACCCCAGACCCAATGGCAGATGGGGTCGTAAACCACGGTTGACCATATGAAAATGAAGATGATATAAGCTTTAAAGTCTACCCGCTCGGCCATTCCTCCACTGATAAGAGCGGCGGTGATGATGGCGAACATCAACTGAAACATGCTGAACAGATATTCCGGGATGGTGCCCGAAAGTGTTTTAAAATCAATACCTATAAAGAAGACTTTGCTCAGGTCTCCGACAAAATGTCCGATATCGTTACCAAAGGCTAAAGAATAGCCAAAAAGCACCCATTGTATCGTGATGACTCCTAGCGGTATAAAACTGTGCATCAGTGTGCTGAGAACATTCTTGCGTCGCACCATGCCACCATAAAATAGTGCCAGGCCAGGAAGCATGAGCATCACCAGTGCCGAGGAAATTAGTATCCAGGCGGTATCCGCGTAGCTGATTTTGCTGGTTTCCTCAGCCGCTGCGATCACAGGAAAGAGCATGAATAAAAAAGTCAGGACGACCCTGCTCGCTTGAATTCTGATTTTCATAAAACCTTATCTCCTAAATAAAGTAAAATAGGGGGGTGATTATTGGTCTTCTTGTGGGAGGTGTTTTCAATTCTTATACCAATAGTGAAAAACGCGGTATTTAAAGCGGGGGAAGTTAACTAATCGCTTTAAAAACAACTATTTATGTTTTGATTTTATAGTCATTGGAGCCAGGTGACTGGGGGCTCGACAAAAACGAATTGCTTGCTTAGCAAGCAGAGGCATCTAAAAATTGCTATAAAATACATCATTATGTTTTTGTGCAAAATGTGAAACTTGCAAACGATTTCTGTCCAGTCTGCTATTACGTCAAAAATATGACCGGATAGGTAGAATCTTTCCCAGTGTTTATGCGGGATGAATTGCAGAGATAACTTGTAACCCCTTTTGAAATAATGACTTTACTGTTTTAGTGTGGGTGCGGTTCAATTTGGCATACAAGTTGCTAGAACATGGAGAGAGTGGATAAGTCCCTGAATTGTAATGTTTAATTATTTTTGACCAAAAAGGCCAGGAGAGCGACTTATGGCAGAAGACGAGGACATACTAGAAGAGCTTGAAGCGGCAGAGGCTACCGGTGGCAAAAAGTCCATGGGTATGATCATCGGCATTGTAGTTGGCCTGTTGGTATTAGGTGGCGGTGGTTATTACGCTTACATCAACTTTTTTCAGGAAAAGCCTGCCGAGGAAAAGCCTGTTGAGGGGGAGAAAGCCACCGATGAGAAGCCGGTGGAAGAGGACGTCAACCTGGGTGTCATGTTTGCAATGGACCCGTTTGTCGTCAATTTAGCTGGCAGCGAAGGAAAACGTTTTCTTAAAGTCACTATTTCCCTGGAATTGAGCACCCCGGAAGTTCATGTGGAGCTCAAGGAAAATATCCAGAAAGTTACGGACTCCATTTTGGTTTTGCTAAGCAGCAAGGCTTTTGAAGATGTCTATTCCGTGCAGGGTAAGTTCAAGCTCAAGGATGAGATCACCACCCGTGTGAACCGATTTCTGGTGGTGGGGCATGTCAAGGATGCTTATTTTACAGAATTTATAATTCAGTGATAAAATACAAGAGTTATTTAAAAGGCGTGAATTATGAGTGAGGTTCTATCACAGGGCGAGGTTGATGCCTTATTAAGAGGTGTCGGCGATGGTGACATTGAGACCGAAACGGATGAAGCACCGGAAGAAGTTTCCGGTATAGTTCCTTACGATCTCACCAGCCAGGAAAAAATTATTCGGGGTCGCCTGCCGACTCTGGATATTATTAACCAGATGTTTTCCAGGTTGTTCCGGAATACATTTTCCACCTTGATGCGTAAATCCGTTGACGTTAGTACGGTTTCTACGGATACGATCAAATTTGGCGATTTTCTTCGATCTCTTCCCGTACCTTCCAGTTTGCATATTTTTCGCATGGAACCTTTGCGTGGTCATGGCTTGATAGTTGTAGAAAGCAAACTGGTCTTCGCGGTGGTCGATACTTTTTTTGGCGGATCTGGAGTTAAGGAAGCCAAGATAACCGGTCGGGATTTCAGCGCGATTGAAATTAGAATGACCAAGAGCGTTGTTTTAAGTGCTCTGGAAGACTTGGAAAAAGCCTGGCGGCCTGTGCATACAGTGACCACAAACTTTGTTCGCTCGGAAGCCAACCCCCAGTTCGCAGCGATAGTGCCTCCCACCGATATCGTGCTGGTCATCCTGTTCGAAATTGAAATGGAGAACATTTCGGGGACGTTGACAATTTGTCTTCCCTATGCGGCTATCGAGCCGGTCATTCCCAAACTTAAAGCCCAGTTCCAGTCTGAAGAAATGGAAGTGGATCAGGTTTGGGTACGCAGGCTCAGGACAGAGCTTTTAACCACCGAAGTCGAAATAATCACTGAGTTGGGGTCAACAGTGATAACCCCTCAAGATCTTATGGGTTTCAAGATTGGCGATACGCTTATGTTGGGCAATGATGTGACTGATCCATTAACTTTGAAAGTGGAGCAGAATCCAAAATTTAAAGGTTTTCCCGGCGTTTCGCGGGGGAATAAAGCGATACAAATAACCGAAGTGATCGAAAGGGAAGGGTAAGATTATGGAAGATGAGTCCGCAAAAGAGGATTTTGAAGCCCTGGAAGATATCGAAGATATCGACGAGACGGGAGACGATGATGAAGGTGTAACAGAGGCGGAAGAGGCTGCGGCTTCTAATAAAGAAACCAAAAGCCTGGATCTTATTCTCGATATCCCCCTGACCGTGACCGTGGAGTTAGGCCGAAGCAAAATGCTGATCAACGATCTCCTGCAATTGGGGCAGGGTTCGGTAATAGAACTGACCAAGCTGGTGGGCGAGCCTTTGGAAGTTCTGGTCAACCAGAAGCTGGTGGCCCGAGGTGAAGTAGTGGTGGTCAACGAAAAGTTTGGTGTAAGGCTGACCGATATCGTTTCACCCATGGAACGCGTACAGTCTCTGGCATAAAACCAGTCGCATTGAGAAGTCTTGCGGCTGGTTTTTCCGTCCCCCTTGCGCGTTTCCCCTGCCTTTTAAACAGGCCCATTTAAACTCCCTGCCTGTTGCATAAAAAAAATCCTGAAAAAAAATTGTAATTTCTGAGAACCTGTTCCATTTAGGTACAACCTTTGCAAATTCATGTTTTAGGACATGAAACCGTCGGTTTATTGACTGAACTTAAAACAAGCAAGGGTGCTGAAAATGAAACATGCTTTAAGAATTCAATTATTGGTCGGGATATTTCTATTTTTCCTCACCACTCTGGCGGGGGCATCCGGGAAATGGGGTTCTCTGAACCTTTTAAAAAATGTAACTACCAGCAAAGTGGATGGTGGGCTTATTGTCCGGCTAGAGTTTGCAAAGCCTGTCGGCGACTATAAAGAACCTGAATTTTTTGACAGGTCTGTTCAGGTTGACTTCCCTCTGGCTTTTATAAAGCCCGCTAAAAAATATTATCCTGCCGAAAGTTCTGCCCTCACAAGGATATTTGCTGCTCAATACAATGCCGAAACTTTACGGATTCGATTCCTTAAAAAAGATGATTCCGACATTCGTG
>JACKQG010003775.1_pt1 | contig 18205 bp, 15 predicted proteins | sample 8237621 | NCBI WGS metagenome assembly JACKQG01 (sample SAMN15677084, study PRJNA649215) | marine metagenome | biome: marine; feature: Black Sea; material: saline water; isolation source: suspended particulate matter (SPM) from the Black Sea western gyre | collected 2013-06-09/2013-06-10 | depth... | reverse complement strand
AACAATGGCACGGGCACCTTTTTTATCAATCCGTGATTGAATATCCAAGGAAAAGAAATACTTGGCCCGCTCAGGGGCGTAAAACAGATCAAGAACCTCCTTCAGGATCCCCTCAATAATCTCTTTTTTCTTCAAGGGGTGACGAATGGTCAGTAACTTGGTTCCAGCCTCAACGAACTGACCTTCGAGACTACTCTCAACAGACAACACAACGCCATTCGTTTTGGCACTCACCGGCTTGGTATTGCGCTCCCGAGTAATTTCAAAAAGTCTGGTTCCGGGAACCTGGAGCCACTCACCACTTGGAGCCACCACGGCATCGCCTTCCTGCACCTGCAGAGAGACCCGCCCTGTGTGCGCAGTCCGCACATCCACATACTCATAGGGATCCGACCGGTAACGGGCAAGAATCTCATCAAAATCTATTTGTTCCGACATAAAAATCCGCCTGTTCAATCACAAAAAATCAACAACTCATTTTTAAAATTAATGGCCACCAGCGTCAGCCCCGGCATCCGTATCGTGCCCGACGGTACCACGATGCACGGTAATCAAAGGTGCCTTGGCAATCTCTGCTCCGGTAATCTGACAATCAGAGGAAACCACGGCCTTCCCCATATACTGTTCGGTGGTAAAAGAAAACACTCCACGGTTACCGGCCGTCACTGTATCATGTGTTGCCCATTTGCTTCGCCCCTGATACGTACCATCTGCATCATAAAAGGAACAGAGAATTTCAATACCCCGAATGTCCTGCTCACCCCTGTTATCAACAGCAAAGACGGCATCCACCAGGTTATCGTTCTCACGAACCCGAATGCGGACGCCACCCAGCTCAATCGTATCCTTATTTTCCTGCATGAACTCTGACAGTTGAACCGGCGGCACCAGCAGTTCAATTATTCCTGAAGAGGCACTGATCTTGGAAACCGCCACCATGCCTCCCGCCAAAACCACCGCACAAAGCGCCACATTCCCCCAGAATTTACCGTTCATACTCCCCTCCTTGATTCATTCTTTGCACACACCAATTTGACAACGATCTTCAGGGTACTTTAAAAAATCAGGATTTTCGTTCAAGATCAAGATACACAAAAAATTTTACCGCAGACATCATGCTGATATTCCGGGGATTAAAATTTAGAGTGCAGCGCAGGCTTGGGTAAAAAGACAATTTTTCAAGGTAGCCTTTATTTTATACTGACTGTTGCCCACCATGGCAAGCCCATTTTACCCGAATCCACGCAGAAGAAGGCAGCCGGCCACGTTTTTTCTTTTTCCAAAAGGGATTGACAAAACACAGACCATTCTCCTACCCTGACCAAGACCCTTCCATTTAAATTCCAGACTCCCCGGGCACACATGAGCTTGAAACACACCAGATTACTCATCCTTGGATTCAGCATCAGTCTCTGTATCCTGCTGCTTGCCGTCCTCACCCTGCCCCGATTACTGGAACAGATAATTACCGGAAGATTCAACAATGCGACATCAGTCAAAGTCGAGAGGGTACGCATTAACACCATTAGCCCGGGTTTTGTGGAAGCAGGACTGGAGTTGAGCAACAATGGACAGCCCTTGGCAATACTGCCCAGGATTCGATTGCAGTTCAGCATTACCAAGCTGCTGAAAAAAGAAATGGACGTCCTGCTGATTGACGGTGGCACAATCCATTGGCAGGTACCTGAGTCACAACAAGGAACCCGGAATAACACAGACAAACTGCTGATTGGCACACAGCTTGAAACGCCGATCCTCCCCGCACTCATCAAGCGCATCGATTTTCGCAACCTGAACCTGACACTGCACCAGAATTCGGCACGGGACTCCCTGCAAATCAACGGTGAACTCCTCTTCGAAGGCGAACAACTCGGGAAACAAGGTTACCGACTCAACAAAACCACGGCGACCGTCACCAGCCACGGTGCCCTCAATGGCCATTTCGACCTTCATCTGCAACCGGACAGCAACACTCTGCTCCTGACGATCAAAGGAAATCTGACAGACACGGGAAGGAGAAGCAACCTGGCAATACTGAACCGGATTCCACCATGGCAGGGAAATTTGACCGTTCATGGAACAGCGGAATTTGATCCAACCCGACTCCGGCCGGTACACGTCCAGGGCCTCATCACGGCCAATGACTTTTCCCTCAAGCACCGGGACATCTCCTTCAGCAACACAGAGAGCCAGCAACCCATCAAACTCTCATTAACCGGCACAGAACAGAGGATTGCCTATCAGCTGCATAATCTTCAGGCCCGTCATTCAATGCTGGCCCTGAACATGGATATTCAAGGCACTGCTTCCATGACAACAGAATCCATTACAATCACAGGCAACAGCAACCTGATTTCCACAACTCTCGAGCAATCCCCCATCTTTCTGCCCAACTCACTCCCCCTGACCGCTTCCCACCAAATCATTATCAAACAGGGTCAGCCCCTTCAAGGATCCATCCAATTGAAAAACACTGGTTCACAACCACTTATATTATCCAGAAAAAACCAGCAACTTCAAGCCGACAGCATCACGATCAACATCAGCACGCACCACCAGGACACAAACTCCGGATTACAGTTCGACCTCCGCACCCAAAATCTTCTTTTCAGCCAAGCCCCACAGACCATCGAAGTTCCAAATCTTCACATCCAGACCCGGCTCCAATCCAACCCCAAACAGGCAATACTCTTCACCCGGATCCATATCCCGCTGCTTCACTGGCCGCAAGCCGCTCTCACGCTCCAGGAAATCAACGCCAGCCTGCCATTGCATTGGCCATCCGCAGTGCAAACAGACACATCAGGCACCCCCCCAGGGTCTCTTGATATCAAAGACATACTCCACAACGATCAGCAGGTCGCTCTTCTCCGCGCCAGCCTGCGCCAGGAAAGCTCCAGTCTCCTCTATGAAGGTGAACTCATCAGCCCTTTACTCCCGGACTGCGCCCTGAACTTCACAGGCCACGGCGACCAAAAAAGCATAAGCAGCAACTGGCACATCCCTGAATGCAGCTTAGACAGCGCCACCCTCACTCCATTGATACCGCTCCCGACTGATCTTGGTTTACTTGGCCGCTTGAGCCTGAACGGCACACTCGAACTCATCCCCGCTCTCTCTGCAAGCCTCACCGCCAATCTCAGCCAAGGGCAGTTCAGCCGCAGCAATCAACTCCTGGAAGATATCAATCTGTCCATCCACCTTCCCAAGCTCCCAGACCTGCGCAGCGCACCTGCCCAACCCTTGTCCGTCAGCCGCATGACACTCGGCGAAATCCAATTTAGCCAGGGTGAAATCACATGGCAGCTTGAAGATGCAACAACCTTGTTCATCGAGCGGAGCCTTTTCAACTGGTGCGGTGGTCATTTGGAATCAGGCAGTTTCCGTCTCAATCTCAAAAATCCACTGGTGGACACCACTCTTTACGCCGACCGACTCACCATCAGCACTCTCCTTTCCCAACTGGGCATCCCCGGTACCACTGGGGAAGGCACTCTCAATGGCCGCCTGCCTGTCCATTTCTCTTCTGACGGTTTACGCCTGGACAACGGTTTTCTGTTTTCGACCCCTGGTGATGGTGGTATACTGAATTTCAGCAATCAGCAACTCCTGCGTAACAGCCTGCCAGGCAATGACCAGGGTGCGTCCCTCGACTATGTATTTGACGCCGTGAAGCACTTTGCCTATGACTGGACCCGGCTAACCTTCCAGTCTCAAGGAGAGGATCTGCGCCTCACCTTGAGCCTGAACGGCAAACCGGCAAGGCCGCTCCCTTACACGTATCGCCGGAGACAACTGGTTAAAGACGATCAGGGCCCGGGACTCAGTCATCCGGTCAGGCTGGATGTCAATTTTCACCTCCCATTAAACCAGATGCTGCGCCAGGGCCAGAGCATCAACACACTTATGGAGACAATGCGCCAATGACAACCAAACAATCCACCTTGGCGCTTTTCCTGGCCGTCTCAACCCTGCTCACTTTCACCTCAGGGTGTACCCGACACGAGGTAGACATTCAACCAGTTGAAATCAAACCAATCCACATCACCATCGACATCAATCTCAAAGTCGACCGGGCACTGGATAATTTCTTTGATGATCTTGACCAGCCCCAGGCCCAATAATCTAACCTGACAACCTCAAGCCCTTTACCCCCGATTTCGGAGAAACAATATGCTGTCCTACCGCCCACTTATTTCCCTGTTCATGTCACTCCTGTTCCTGACCTGTCTTTTCATCCCGATGCAGGTCGAAGCCCAATCAGTCAAGGAGCGCATGGCAGCCCGCCTGCCAATCATCAATGCACTCAAGGACCAGGGCATTATCGGTGAAGACAACCAGGGGTTCCTCCAGTACAGAAGCGTGAATCAACCCGACAAACAGGTGATCGACACCGAAAACGATGACCGCCAATCCGTCTATCTGCTCATCGGTGAAAAAGAAATGGCCCCGCCTCTTCTGGTCGGCCAACGACGGGCCCAGAAACTGGTCGAACTGGCCAAACCCGGGCATTGGCTGCAAAACAAATTTGGCCGCTGGTACCAGAAAAAATAGCATCACTGCTGCTGGACATTTATTTTACGTGGTATCTGTTTTTTTTTCCTCGCCAAGAGATAAAAGCCAGAGCCACTTCAAGCGCCTCCTTCCTGCCATGTCCGACTCCGCCAAAGATACTCTTTTCCATGTGAACCGCATCGACCGGGACTTTGTCTTCACTGACCGGGTGGTGGAAGTCTTCGATGATATGGTCGACCGCTCGGTCCCCTTCTATCAAGAGGTGATCAAGGCCAATGCCCAATTGCTCGCAGCCCACTTAAATTCCGGCGACCTGGTCGTTGACCTTGGCTGTGCCACCGGCACAACCCTGCTTCAGTTGACCGGCCTGCTCAAAAATCTCCAGTTGCGCTTCCTCGGCCTGGACAACTCGCCGGCCATGCTGGACAAGGCCCGACTCAAGGCCGAACTCTTTTCCAAACAGAAACTCATCTCCTTCACCTTAGGTGATATCACCAAGGTAAATCAGCCAGAAACAGGGGCCTTTCTCCTCAACTACACCCTGCAGTTTATCCGTCCACCGCAGCGCCTCGCCTTTGTCCGCCGCCTGCACACAAATCTACGCCCAGGCGGCGTCCTCATGTTGAGTGAAAAAACCATTGTGAACCACAGTGCCCTGAACCGTCACTATATCGATATTTATCACGCCTTCAAACGTGAACGAGGCTATTCGGAACTGGAGATTGCCAATAAACGTGAGGCCCTGGAAAACGTCCTCATCCCCTTTTCCATCGAGGAAAACAAAGCCCTGCTCAAAGAGGCCGGTTTTTCATGTGTTGAGGTCTTTTTTCAATGGTTTAACTTCAGTTCGCTGATCGCCATCAAAGACGATTCCCCATGATTCAAGCCCCCTCTTACCTCGACCGGCTTCCCGAAAGCGCCTTACGGGCAGAGATCATCAATGCGCATCAAGATCGGCAGCGGTGGGTTCTGCAGGACAAAAAGGGCTTTTTGCGCTACCGCCGCCCCTTTGAAAGCATCGCCCCCTTCCGCGCCCAAAAAGTGGATTGCAGTCGTGATACAGTCCTTATTGGAGAGGAGGGCGAAATTCGAAAAGACGGCCAGCAAATTGTCCATAAAGCCCTGCGAGCCTTCATGCCCTGGCGCAAAGGACCTTTCTCTGTTTTCGGCACTCACGTTGACGCCGAGTGGCGCAGTGAGCGTAAATGGCAGCGCCTGCTGCCCAGGCTGCCCGATCTGAACAACAAGATCGTGGCCGATATCGGCTGCAATAACGGCTACTACATGTTTCGAATGGCTCACCACGAACCACGCCTGGTTCTTGGTCTGGAACCCTCGGTTCAGCATTACTACTGCTTCAAAACCCTGAACCACATGGCAGCTCAGGAAATGCTGGATATTGATCTGCTCGGCGTCGAACACTTGAATTTATTTCCAAGCTGCTTCGATATCATCTTTTTGATGGGCATCATCTATCACCGCCCATCACCCATTGAGACTCTGCGCGATATCCTCGGGGCCCTGCGCCCGGGGGGCACCCTCATCCTCGAAACCCAGGCCATCCCCGGCGATGCGCCGCTGGCCCTGTTTCCGGAGACAACCTACGCCAAAGTTCCGGGTACTTATTTTATCCCCACCGGCGCCTGTTTGATCAACTGGCTCACAAAAGCCGGGTACAGCAAGATTGAGCTTTTCAGTCGCAGTGCGATGTCCAGCGAGGAACAGCGCAGCACTGACTGGATGACCTTTGAATCCTATGCCGACTTCATAAATCCTGAAAATCCAACCCTGACCATCGAGGGATATCCGGCCCCTGAACGTATCTTGATCAGAGGTACAAAATAAAATAGCGTTAAAGTGTATATGGGCGCCCTCAATGGATTCACAACTTACCTGGTTCCCTCTCCACGCGACTCCTGATGGACCCCACAGAGAACAGCAACCTTCGTCCACCGCCCCGATCTGGCAATACCTGAACAATCTCGCGAATGATCTGGCAAGCTACAAGAAAAGCAAACCTGCGCTTGCCTTTCCCTGATAGTCTGGTATAGAATGAACAGAATCGGCTTCGGACAGGAAACCGGAAACAGTGAAGAAATCCAACCTTGGACGATCAATACAAGGAGTCAGCGACCATGAATCAGCAGCAATGCACTCTGTACAGTGGCGGCCTCAAAGGGGCCGAATCGACTTTCGGTGAAGTGGCAGAAAAATGGGGAGTGAAAGAGACAATTTTCACCTTTGACGGCCACAAACTCAGTCGGGAAAAAAACAGCGTCATCCTCAGCCAGGAAGACCTGGTTCGCGGCGATATCAGCATGGAACTGGCCTCAAAGATGCTTAACCGCACCTACTACGAAACGGAAAAAATCCGTAAGGTATTGCAGACCATTTTTCACATGGTCAACCACGGCCATCAAGTCTTTGTTATCGGTACCATTCTGGATGACAAATCAGTTAAGGGCGGCACTGGCTGGGCTGTGGAGCTGGCAAAACTCTTTAATCGCCCCCTGCACGTCTTTGATCAGCCGCGCAAACAATGGTTCACCTGGCGCAACAATGATTGGGCGGAAGACAACCCGATCATCGAGTACGATACCTTTGTCGGCTCCGGCACCCGCTACTTGAGCGACAGCGCCCGCCAGGCCATCGAAAACCTGTTCGAGGAATCTTTTCCGCAGGGCTAACAGGGATAAATCCCCCCTGCTTTTTCCCTCGCCTTGTAAGTAAGAGAAACAATGGACGACAACTGCCTCTTTTGTAAAATCGCCGCTGGAATCATCCCGGTCGAGAAGCTCTATGAAGACGAAGAAATAATTGCCTTCAGCGATATTGCGCCCCAGGCCCCGGTTCACTTTCTGGTGATCCCGAAAAAACATATCGCAGGACCGGCGGCCATTGGCCAGGATGATGAACACCTTTTGGGCCGGGCACTCCGCGTGGCGGCCCAAATCGCCAAAAAAGAAGGAATCGGCGACCAGTACCGACTTGTCACCAACAATGGCACCGAGGCCGGACAGACCGTCTTCCACCTGCACCTGCACGTTTTAGGTGGACGGACAATGCAGTGGCCTCCGGGATAAAGAGCTGGTCAGACACCGCTCTCCTTCTTGGTCTCAAGGACATCCCAGCGCTGATAAAGCTGTTCGATCTCCGCTTCTAAATCCTGCAGTTTCTGCCAACAAGCAGCCAGCTGCACCGCATCTGCAGCCATCTCCTCCGTGGCCAGTTCCTGTTTTAATCCATCCCGCCGCTCTTCTTCCTGCAGAATTCGCTCTTCCATCCCATCGTACTCCCGCTGTTCCATGTACGAAAGACGCCCTTTTTGTTTCTTCTTTTCACGGGACGCTGGCTGCGCCGGCACCGGAACAACGCTCTCTGCATCCAATTCCTGAGCACCGGCCAATGCCGCAAGCCACTGATTGTAATCTGCAAAGAACTCGACACCTCCCTGGCTGTCAAAACCAAGAATGCGGTCACAAACGCGATCAAGAAGAAAACGGTCATGGCTCACCAGAACCAAGGCCCCGGGAAACTCAAGCAGGCTCTCCTCCAGAACTTCAAGCGATGGAATATCAAGATCATTGGTGGGCTCATCCAAAAGAAGAATATCTGCCGGCTGCCGCATGATGTCGGCCAGCAGAATGCGGGCCTGCTCACCGCCGGAAAGGCGCCCCACCGGGGTTTCCAGTTGATCAGGACGAAAAAGAAATCGTTGCGCCCATGAAACCACATGGACAGAACGTCCCTGATAGATCACACTGTCGCCGTCTGGAGCCAAGGCCCGACGCAAGGTAAGCTCAGGATTAATGGCCGTGCGTCGCTGATCAAAACTGACGATGTGCAGACCATTGGCCAGAGATATCCGGCCTGTATCCGGCTGGGGACCCTTTTCGTCACCCGCAGCAGCCAGAATCTCCATCAGGGTCGATTTGCCACAACCATTACGCCCCAGCAAGCCCAGACGGCTCCCCGGAGTCAGAACCAGGTCCAGGTCGGCAAAGAGCGTTCGACCGGCATAGACACGACTTAAACCCTCAGCTTCAAGCAGTTTCCTGGTCTTGCGCCCCGTTCCCTCAAACCCCATCTGAACACTGGACAGGGCGCGGTTACGTCCCTTCACGCTACTCAATTCATCCTGGAGGCGATGGGCCGCATCAATACGATATCTGGCCTTGGTTGCACGCGCCTTGGGTCCACGACTCAGCCATTCATTTTCACGCCGAACCTTATTGGACAGGCGATCTTCCTGTTCCGCCTGAAGCTCCAGAAATCGTTTATGCTCCTCAAGAAACTGCGAATAGTTTCCAGAAACCTGGAACGAACCATCAGGGTACACGGCAGACAACTCCACCACCCGGCTCACGCAATGCTCAAGGAAAAGACGGTCATGGCTAACCAGAACAAAGGCTGCAGGACTCTCGGGGGAGGATGGAGCCAGAAGGTTTTCCAGCCAGAGAATGCCCTCCAGATCAAGATGATTTGTGGGCTCATCCATGACCAGCAAGTCAGGCTGGACAATCAGAGAGCGACAGATAGCCAGACGCTTACGCCAACCGCCGGAAAGCTGCCCGGCGCTACAGCCAGGATCTGGAAATTCTGCCCGACTGAGCAGAGATTGAACACGGACGTGTCGTTCCGCATCATCCAGGCCGAGGGGAAGCAGCGGAGCCTCCAGGTTCCTGGCAATGGATTGTTCATCCTCAAGTTCATCACTCTGGGCAAGATAGCTGATCCGCAAATGACGGCGGCTCAAGAGTTCCCCCTCATCACTATCCACCAACCCCGCAATAATCTTCAGCAGGGTTGATTTACCGCTGCCATTGGGGCCGATCAACCCGATCCGGTCTCCTTCGCTCACCACAAGATTAATGCCACGAAAAAGGACTTGGGCTCCGAAGGAATGAGTAAGATTTTGACAGGTAAAAAGATGACTCATGGGAATAAACTTTGAGAACCACTCAACAATTTAATTTAGCGAAAAAGTAACTATTCATCTTGATGCCGGAAATAAACATCAAACCGTGTACAGTAAGTCTTCAGTCGTGCGCCGGATACACCGAAAAGGGCTGCAAAATGTACTGATCAGTCATGAGCAGGCCGATGACAAAGCAGATGGGGCACTGTTGAAGAGTTACGCGAAAAACAGAATAGACCACATCAAGACAGACAGCAGCTTACATCACGAAATTCCTGCGCATATTTTCTATTGCCTATTCAATTTTCGCTGAGTAGAATACTTAAGATATTGATTTGTCAAACTTCATCAGCCCTTTACACTGACACTTATGTGGGCCTTATACAAACAATTCCGGGAAACTGCAATGAAGGACCAACTCCATATCATTATCACTGGCAATCAGGGCAAGGTCCGCTCTCTGATCCTCTCCAGAAAAAAAATCAGGCTCTCGCTGATCATCTTCGCCCTCATTCTCTGCACTGGAACTGCTCTGTCCTCGCACATTTACAACCAGCACAGGCAACTCAACAAAAAGCTGACCGAAAGCAAACAGGTTAACCAGAACTATGCTGAACAGATCGCCGCACTGCAGGCCCTGAACACCTTTCAGGCAGAAACCTTCCTCGCCGAAAAAGAAGACCTGGTCAACGACACAGTCAATCAGCTCAACGAGCGTAACCAGCTCATTGAAACTGTCATGAGCAATATCGGGATCCCCGTCAACAACCCGAAAGAGGAGCAGGCCAACAGCGGCGGCCCCTACCTGCCCCCATCCACAACCACCTACAATGATTTACTCAATCGCTCGGACCGATATCTGGAAGCGATCCGAACAATCCCTCTGGGCTGGCCGCATCGCGGAAAAATCACGTCAAAATATGGTGGTCGCCAGGACCCATTCCTCAACAAGAGAGGATTTCACTCCGGCATCGACCTCCGCGGCAAGACCGGCGAGAAAATATACGCCACAGCTGACGGCCGAGTGATCCAGGCAACACGAAATGGCGGCTACGGTCTTTACGTTGAAATAGACCACGGCAACGGATATCGGACAGGCTTTGCTCACCTCAGTAAATATCTGGTCAAAAAAGGTGACAAAGTCAGTCGAGGTCAAATTATCGGCCTGCTGGGCAACACAGGACGCTCCACAGGTCCCCACTTACACTACGAAATTCAACTGCACGAAAAAACAGTCAACCCCTATACATTCATGAGCACCGTTGCCCTGACCAAGCCCAGGACACCTCAAAAACTGGCAAGCACCAGAACTAAAAAAATCTACGCCGTCAATTCTTCGGAGAACTAAGCACATGGCTCTCTTCGGCAAAAAAGATACTCCGACGACCGCTGATTCCCGCATGGGCAAAAAACAAGCCTTAGCCTCACTCATCGACGAACAGATGGTGATCGAGGGGAACATCAGCTTCACCGGAAAAACTCGAATTGACGGCACCGTAAACGGCGACATCCGTGGTGAGCAACTCATTATCGGCGAAACAGGGACGATCAACGGCAACATCACCGCCGATGCGATCACCTGCTACGGCACTATTACCGGTAAGATCGAGGCAGGGATGTTCACCGCTTGCCCTACCTGCATACTGAATGGACAGGTGAATTCAAAGGACCTGAGCGTCGAGTCCGGAGCCACTCTCAACGCCGAAATCCGCCAAGGCAGCAGACAACCTGAGACAGCGGAACAGGAAAACACGGCAGCGACCGAACAAACACCCTGACCTTCTCCTCCCACACCAACCTATTCTCCCCCCCTTCAGCCTCCATGCCACAACAAAACACCATCCAGAACGTCAACCGCCTCTCGTGCCCTGTCTGCGGCAATGACACCGATTTCTTCGAAGTGGCCGATGATGTTGTCATCACGACCCACTACACCCAGAACGAAGATGGCAGCTTCAGCCAACAGGAGGACAACTCGCAGATTCTCGGCCAGGTTCGCTTAATCTGCGGCGAATGTCAGGCAGACCTCAGCGCCTTTCATGACCGCTTCTCCGAAATGGTCTTTTGATGAAGCCCATGCCACGCATCATCACAGACAACAACACCCTGTACTCCCAGTACGATACACTCCAGGCCGGGGATATCATTGCCGTTCGCATGCGACTCAAAGTCGGCGAGGAGCACCTCCTTCTGGATCTTGAACAGCGCGGAATCAAGATCATCCCTTCGGCAACGGCCCAACTGGCCAGTCGCTCCAAGGCTTACCAGGCCCGTATTTTTTCACAATACATGCCACCCTGCACCACTGTTATCTACAGCGCCAACGATCTCCTGACAACCATTCTCCAATACCAGCAAGAAGCGATAGGCCAGGTGGTTCTTAAACAGGACCGCAAGAACGGGGGGCTGGGCATCCATTTATTCAGCAGCATCGAAGAGGTCTTCAATCTGACCATCAGCAACTCACAGATATACCCCTTTGTCCTCCAACCGTACCTCCCCGAATGCCGTGATATCCGAGCCATCTTCCTCGGCGACTACATGGAGGCCTACGAGCGGGACAACCCCAACAGTTTCCGCAACAATCTCCACTGCGGTGGACTGGCCAGACCACACGCCCTCTCACCGCAACAGAAAAGTTTTTGCCAGTCTGTCATGACCCGCGGAAGCTTTCCCTACGCTCACATCGACCTGATCATTGATAAACAGGGAAAACACTGGCTCAGCGAGATCAACCTGCGTGGCGGCCTGCGTGGTGCGCAAATCAAAGGCGCTGCATACCAAAAAACCGTCAGCAGCATCCACCAGCACCTGATCACAACACAGCAAACCTGACACCATCGCCAGATCCTTAGCAACCACGTTGCACGATGCGATCAATCGCCCCTTCTAAAAAAACATAAAAAAAAAGGCGCTGTCCCGATCATTCGGGACAGCGCCTTTAAAACTAACCTGTAACTGATCTAGTAATTAGACGCAGCCGGTAGGTTTGGGCAGACCAGCCATCTTACAAGCTCCCTTACCCGGTCCTGAGGGGAAGAGCTCATAAATGCGCTTGAGCGGGAAACCGGTGGTCTTGGAGAGAATACGTACCATGGGAGCGATACCATTCTTCTCATAATACTCACGCAGAGCGTTGATCACCTTGTGATGCTCGTCAGTCAGGTCGCCGATTCCCTCAACGCCTTTGACGTAGTCAACCCAGTCATCATTCATCTCTTTGCCGTTGAGCAGGAATCCGTCTTCATCACACTCAAAAGAAGATCCGTTATGTTCGATTGTAGGCATTTTTTCCTCCTTGCTAAAATATTATTTATGGCTTTCACCGTTACTAACTCACACTAATGAAGCCCTTTAATACTATAGGCACAAAAGTTTGTCAAGTGAATGGGCAATCATTTTCCAGAGCGCCGAGCCATCACCGACATCTCATTGAATTATCAGCAAAAGACCACGCCACACCATCCCTGCACATGTACCAACCACACAGAATCCAACAATATTTTTCACAATAAAAGCCCAACAGAACTGCATGCCCCACAGGTCATCATGATGATTTCCCCTTGCAGGCCAGCAGGAGAAAGAGTAAATTTCATCCTGATCTCAATTGGTAACACCATAACAGATTACAACGGCGTACAGCTTCCCCTGCTGCAACCCCATCACCTGCCACCTCAACCTCAACTACTCAAGCATGCTGCAAATCTTTCGCAATAAAGCCCAGTCTATCTTCATACAGGCCATCGTCCTGGTCATTGCCCTGGTTTTTGTTTTCTGGGGAGTCGGAACCAACCTCATGGATAAGCGTGAAGCAGCGCTGGTCATTAATAAAGAGGAAGTCTCCATCCAGGAATTCCAACGCGTGTACGAACAGGCTCTTGCCGGATACCGTGAACAATTCGGTGGCTCAATCCCCAAAGGCCTGCTCGAAGCCCTGGGTGTCAAGGAACAGGTGATCAACCAACTGAGCCAGGCCGCACTTCTGCGCCAGGGTGCCACAGAGATGGGTATTGCCATCAATCCTGAAGAGATCCAGCGAACCATTAAAGAGATGATCCAGTTTCAGGAAAATGGCGCCTTCAGCCTTGACCGCTATAATGCCATCCTCAGCGCAAACCGCCTCACGCCCGGCAAATATGAATCCTCCATGCGCTATGACATGCTGAGCGACAAAGCCATCAAGCAGATCGCAAACTTTGCAGCTCAGGTCAGCGACCAGGAAATCAACGCAATACACCAGTTGGACCAGGAAACTGTCCGTCTGGAATACATCACCTTTTCTCCCGACCAGTTCCGCAATCAGGTCAAACCCGATGCCAGCGCACTGACTTCCTGGTTTGACCAGGAACAGGACAATTACAAGACCGCCGTTCAGGTCAAACTCCGCTACCTGCTCTTTGATGAAACTCCAGATCAGCCGGGGAACTCCTTCAGCGCTGCCAACAACGCATACGAAACCATCATCAGCACCGGTAGCCTGCTAGCCTACGCCCAGGCTCACCCCGAAATAACCATTCACGAGACCGCCTTTTTCAGCCGCGACGTCCCTCCAGCCCAGGCCCAGGACCCAGCTTTCCTCAAGGCCGCCTTCGACCTTGGCCAGGGTGAATTGAGCTCTATCATCAAGACAGCCAATGGCTATGCCATTCTCTTTGCCGAAGCCATCCAGGCACCAGCCACGCCACCTCTGGATGAGATTAAGGATCAGGTCCAGGCCGACTACATTATCGCCAGATCCACAGAACTTGCCAGAGAAGCCGCGACTGCCTTTCTGGAAAAAATTCGTACTGGCAGTGACTGGAGCTCAACCGCTCAGTCACAGGGTCTTGCCGTCCAACAGACACCTTCCCTGTCCCGCAACAGCCAGCAACAGGGCGTTGATGTGCCTGCCAAACTTCTGTCCCAGGCCTTTCGCCTCGGGCCCAACAATCCGCTTCCCCAGGAAGCGGCAAGTGACAATGACTCCTTCTACGCCTTCAGATTTCTTGATCGGGCCCTGCCGTCAACCACGGCCCTCTCCGAGGAAGACTGGGCACGTTACAGGGAGGCCCTTCTTCAGCAGAAGCAAAATCAACTATTGAGCGCCTGGGTCAAACAGCAGGAACTCAACGCAGACCTGTTTATCAACAGCAACCTGTAGGGCAAATTGCGGGACAAAACGGCCAGGACCTTCAGACGCTCACAAGGCACTGCTCAGGTCTCAGCCCCCGCCGGGATGCCATCCATCTTCGGGCAGGCCTCCTGCACCTGAGCACTTTTCGCTATTCATAAGAAACAAAAAACGAGCTGCCACCCTTTTTTTATTACACTTGCGAGCGGACGGTGCTATACTGTGCCCTTCCTCTTTCCAAGACTCCGGATAACGGGCCGCTCCGATGCAACGGCCGAAACCGATTGTCTTCAGCCGGCCCTCAAGAATCCACTATTATTATGACCTCGTCCGAGACCGCAGTTACCTCCTACAATGAGCTCCCCAGCTTTGAACAACACCTGCTTCAATTTCTGTCGATAGTCTACGAACCAGCCCACACCACCCTGCTGGTCAACTGTCTCCGCAAACTCGACATCCGCGGTCCGCGCGGCAACCACCCGACTGCTGCCAACCTCAATCATTATTTCAATAAATTCCAGAAACTGGGGCTTGTCACCGACCAACGTCAATGCGCCCCTGAGATCGTTGAAGTCCTGACTCGAACGGCTGTCCAGGAGGGTCACTTTTCTTCTTTTGCCAAGACGATCCGCAGCGAGGCACCCGTCTCATACTATTATGGCAAATGGACCACCCGCTGCTGGCGGGCCATGCGGGAAATGCGCATCGGTATCTATGAGCAGGAATTCGACCTCATAGACGAGGCACTGGATTTCCTGAATGGTCAGTGCAAGGAAATTCTGCCCGACCTGCCCCCTGCGGTCGTGGTGACAACCAGGCCGTTTGACAGTCAATGGTTTAAAACACTGGCCCGGTCATTTCAATTTTTCCTGCTCGACAAGACCCTGCGTCATTCCCAGGCATCGTTACTCTCTTTCCCCGAAGTTCTTGTCTTTCTTCAGGATGAAAAAAATTTTGATGATCTGAACAGTGATGAGCAAATGCCCTTCCAGCGCCTGCTCTTCAGTCAGTTACTTCTGGAAGGCCATTTGAGAGAAGCTGAAGAACTGGTTGCCAGACACCAGGATGCCTTCACTGGGACGGGATCGGCAGGATCTGTGGCCTTCTGCCTGGGACGATTCCAGGAAGGCCTTGAACTCTTCGCCCAGGACCTGACCGCCCTGCGCGAATTGAGTGATACCAAACGAGTCGCCTTTTTTGGCCCAACTGGTCTTTTTTACGTTCTGGCCAGACTGGGAGAAAATCAGCCCGAAGCCACCCAGGAGGCTGCCGATTTTATTTCCACTGCCCTGACACTGTTTTCCAAGAGCGCCGAAGCCCCCGCTTATCGCCTGCTGGCAGCCCTGGTTGATGCCCGCAACAACAATCTTATCACAAGCGACGAATTCACAATCCCTGCAGATGAGCAGACACACAGCCTGACCCTGCTCTGTGCGGCCATATGTCAATACTGGATGAGCAGCGCACTTGACCCGGAAATCGAAGAAAAAACACAAGAGCTCTACCAACGGGCCCTGACCCAGAACAATCATTTTTTCAGCCTGAACCTGGCTGCAATACTGGCCCAGACCTCCGGGAACGCTAGTGATTACGATTCTGTCATCGAACCGCTCAAAACCGAGACAGGCATCGCTCCGTTAGCTGACCTGATACAACCTGAAGAACCCTGGAAACGTCACCTGCAGGCCCTGATCGCCGTCACCTCGACCCAGCAGGCAGAATCCGGCCCCACCCCTACTGTGCGCCTGGCCTGGCTCATCAACTACCAGAAGAGCGGTGTCAGCATCAGTCCCAAAGAACAGAAAATGACCGGTGACGGTCAGTGGAGCAAGGGGCGCCCCATCTCCCTGTCCCGCCTTTACTCCGGCCAGAAAATACCCTACCTCACAGTCCAGGACAGAAAAATCTGTGCCGCCATCCAGAAAAATCAAAACCAGGAAAGCCAAAGCACCAGCTACCAGTTTGATATGGACAAGGCCTTGGTCGCGATGATCAACCATCCACTTCTCTTCCTCAGCCAATCCCCCACCACCCCGGTGGAATGTATTGCCGGAGAACCGGAGCTTCTGGTGGAAGAGCGGGGCGACCATCTTCATGTTCGCTTTGCCCAGACCGTGACTGATGACAATATCGCTGTCTTCCAGGAGACGCCGACCAGGTTCAAAATCATAAGCATCAACGACAACCACAGACGGATCGCCCAGATCACCGGCGAAAAAGGACTCACAGTCCCCATTGAAGCCAGTGAACAGGTCCTGACTGCCATCGGCAACATCTCTTCATTCATGACCGTACATTCAGCCATTGCCGCTGAAGCCGTCGCCGGAAGTGAGACCTGTATCGAACTGGTTGAAGCCGATCCCTCAATCTACATCCATCTGTTGCCTTACGGCTCCGGATTTCGACTGGAGATGTTTGTCAAGCCATTCGCTGAAGGTGGACATTACCTCAAGCCGGGCCAGGGTGTGGAAAACATCATGGCCGAAGTCAATGGGCGCCGCCTGCAAACTCGGCGAAACTTGGCCCTGGAAGAGCAAAAAGCCCGCGAGATAGAGGAATCCTGCCCCATCCTTGATCTTGCCATCGACCTGGAACAAGAAAATGACAGAGAATGGCACCTCCAGGACCCGGATGACTGTCTCCAGGCACTGATAGAACTTCAAGCTATCAAGGATCAGGTCAGTATCGAATGGCCGGAAGGTGAAAAACTGGCCATCTCTCACCAGGCAACACTGAAAAACCTCAATCTCAAGATTCGAACCAACCGCCAGAACTGGTTCAGTATGTCCGGCGAATTACAACTTGACCAGAATACAGTCATCGGCCTGCGTGAGCTGTTGAGCAAGATCAAAAAGGCCCCCAGCCGCTTTATCGAAATCGGTGATGGCCATTTCCTGGTGCTCACTCAGGAATTCCGCAAGCGCCTCGAAGAGCTGAACTACTATGCCGAGGAAGATGGTCCGGCAGATGAAGACGGAGAAATCCTTATCCACCCCCTGGCTGCCATTCCTCTGGAAAAGCTGATCGACAATGCTCAAACCATGGCCGATTCAGGCTGGCAGAGCCAGATTGAGCGGATCAAGGATGCCCAGTCGTTTCAGCCGCAACTGCCCACTACCCTGCAGGCAGACCTGCGTGACTACCAGCGTGACGGCTTCAACTGGATGGCCCGCCTGGCCCAATGGGGAGTGGGCGGCTGTCTGGCTGACGATATGGGCCTGGGCAAGACAATTCAGGCCCTGGCCATCATGCTCGACCTTGCTGCGGACGGCCCCTCCCTAGTCATTGCCCCAACCTCCGTCATGCCAAACTGGGAAAGCGAAGCCAACCGCTTCACACCAACCCTGAATGTCAAATTTTTTACCGCAAAAAATCGCAAGAAGACCATCGAAGATCTCGGTCGATTCGACCTCCTGATAACCACCTATACCCTGCTTCAGCAAGAATGCGATCTGCTCGCCACAGTCAAATGGCAGACGGTCATTCTTGATGAGGCCCAGGCCATCAAAAACGCCGCAACCAAGCGCTCCCAGGCAGCCATGGCTTTGCAGGCCCGGTTCAAACTGCTCACCACCGGCACACCGATTGAAAACCACCTTGGTGAGCTTTGGAACCTTTTTCACTTCATCAATCCCGGTCTGCTTGGCAGCCTGAACCGCTTT
>JACKQG010003774.1_pt1 | contig 18208 bp, 17 predicted proteins | sample 8237621 | NCBI WGS metagenome assembly JACKQG01 (sample SAMN15677084, study PRJNA649215) | marine metagenome | biome: marine; feature: Black Sea; material: saline water; isolation source: suspended particulate matter (SPM) from the Black Sea western gyre | collected 2013-06-09/2013-06-10 | depth... | reverse complement strand
TGAATCATTAAATCCTTCAAAATAATTTTTTATATCATCAAATTTGAGATCAAATTCTCTTGGGATGTAACATTCATTTTCGGAATATCTCAATGGATCATTTAGGTAAGAATTGATATATTCTGAATTAAAAAATTCATTTCTTTTAGTTTGTAAATTAAAATGACCGTTTTTTCCATCCCAACTCTCACCAGGGTAAATATCAATTACCTGTACACTTGGTTCATCTTTGAAGAGTTTAACAACATCTGCAGGTGTATTTTTTGGTTGCATTTTAACATATTTTTGATGTTCAGATAGATAGAGATTATTAAAATTTGCAAATGGCAAGATGAACTTTGGATTCATAATTTCTTTAATTTGTTTGATCATTCTCAACATACCTTCATTACGTGAAGTCATAATTTCTAACTTTGAATTTTGTTCTAGATGTTTCCATGTTGCTGGAAATCCACTTCCAGGAGAAAATTGTATGCATAACATATCAACTGAATCAATTGCATTTTTTATGGCCCAATTAAAACCTGCATCATTTACATTTAAAATTGAAAAGTTTCCCAATTGAATATAAAAAATATTATCTGACCAAACACTACCTGAGTTAAATGAAGTGATTTGTATCTCCTCATTGATTTCATATGGTTCTTCAGAATGCAATGAAAAGATAGTTTCAAACCCAAGTTTACTTAGTCTGTTTGATAATCTTTTATTATCAACATCAGGAACAAATATTGGAATTTTCTTATCAATTTTTGACAATGTTAATTCGTGAAGATGATCAGTATGTTCATGTGAAATTAGAATTGCGTCGATTCTTGGTAGATCTTTCACTTCCATATTAGATGGAGGATATGTGACCCAAGAACCATGAGCTGCTGGACCTTCAATCCAGGGATCGCAAAGAAGATTGAAAGAATTCCATTCTATCAATAATGCTGCATTACCTACAACAGTAACTTTTGGCGCAATTTTTTTGCCAGATAATTTTTTAATTTTATTATTGATTTTTGCTGGAAGAACTACAAATAAAAAATCATCAATTTCATCAACAGAATATTTTGTCAGGCATTCTTGCGGGGCATTAATTGATCTTCCCGTTTTAGGTTCAAATGTCCAATCGTGACTAGGACATCTCCAAAATTTTTCATTAAAATCGTTTACAACATTATGTTGATGTGGACAGATTGCACTAAAGAGAACTGGAGTATTATCATCGTAATTCAAAATAAAAGGATCACCTTGAAGTTCAATTGATACTGGAGTTTTTTCCAGAAGAGATTTCGGCCCTATCTTAATTTTCATTATAATTCACTTTTTTCTTAAAATCCATATAAGATTTTTTATGAAACATATGTAATATAGAATCATGATTGACCCCATTAATTATTACATTAGAATCAATTTTCTTTTCAAAATTAAATCCCATATCTTCTAAGATTTTTATGAGATTTTTTCTAATATCATAGGCTTCAGTTGTAATTTTTTCAAATTCTAATTCACAAAATGTTATTTCAAAAATTAATACTAAAAAATTTTTGAAATCATTCTCAAAGATTACATTATTGATGACTCTTTCAGTTCCATTAAGAAATGATAATTCTGCTTTTTTGTTTTTCCAATCAATATGTACAAGTCCACCATAACCTATACATCTTTCATTCATAAGAAAACTGAAGAGAATTTGTTCAGGATTATGAGCAGTGAATGATTTTTTGATGTTATTTTCATAATATTCTATTTGTTCAGTTTCAGAGATAATGTTCTTTTGTCTTAGAAAATCTAATTGTTCGTTTCTCCAGTTTTTGATTATTTGGATGTCAGTAAACCGTAAAGGAACTATTTGGTAGTTATTGTACATATATGATTTTTTCTTAAGAAAAGAATATTTTTTATTTTTTGAAAAATCCACTGTTTTCTTTTGTTTAGTTTTCATTTAATATTATCTAAGATTTTTAAAGATTGTATTTGCATAAATTATAGAAAACCAGAATCTTGAACTAGTTTCTTAATTTCAGGAATAGATAATTTTTCAGCCATATCAGATGAATACTTATTTATTTTATCTAATTTTTTAATTTCTGGATAAATTTTTTCTAATTGTTCACGGTTGTATTGAGGATCAAGAATCATGTACATATCTTGATATTCAAATGAATTAAATATTTCATCTTCATTGATTAATACTTCGTGTAGTTTTTCTCCAGGCCTAATTCCAATAAATTCACTTCCGGTGTCAGTTAATAATTCATTGAGACTATTTTTTATATCAGATAGAACATAAGATTTCAATTTAGGAACAAAAATTTCAGAACCTTTTGCATTAGAAGTAGCTTTGAGAATAAAATCTAATGCATTGTTCATAGTAATATTAAATCTAGTCATTTTTTCATCGGTCATAGTTATTTTTTCATTATTCTTTAATTGTTGAATGAATTTTGGGATTACAGAACCACTACTTCCAAATACATTACCATAACGAACAGCTGAAAACTTTGTACGATGTTTTTTAGGATTAGAATAACGTTGTGCAGTAATGAAAAGTTTTTCCATCAATAATTTTGTTGCACCGTATGTGTTTAATGGAGAGACCGCTTTGTCAGTGCCAATACATATTGCCTTGTCTACATTATTTTGTAAACATGCATCTATAACATTTTGTGAACCATGAACATTTGTCTTAATTGCTTCAAATGGATTATACTCAATTTTTGGTACATGTTTTAAAGCAGCTGCATGAAAAACGAAATCAACATCTTCTGTCGCCATGATTAATCTAGGAAGATCTCTAATATCACCAACAAGGAATCTTAGACGGTCATCATCAAATTGAGATTCCATTTCAATTTGTTTTAATTCATTTCTGCTGAAAATTCTAATCTGTTTAACACCAAGATCAAGTAGTTTTTCAGTTAATGCATTACCTAATGAACCAGTTCCACCAGTGATAAGAATGGTTTTTCCTTCAAACATACAAAATCAGTTATTTTTATTCTAAAAAACCTTATTCATGTTTAATACTCATTCAATTACTATTTGATTTAGAAAGATTAGCAATATTCCGAATAACTACATCTTGTTCTTTTTTTGTTATGTTTGGATACAAAGGTAGAGAAAGAATTTGTTCATATGCTTCAGAAGCATTGATTAATGTTGAATATGATTTTGCCTGTTTTTGGTATAACGTGAATTTATGAAGAGGTTTGTAGTGTACAGAAGTTCTTATTCCTTGATTCAGCAATTTTTTGAAGAGTATGTTTCTTTTTATTCCATATGGATTTTTTATTTTAATTACATAAAGATGCCAAGAATGTTTTTCATTATTAGAAATTTCAGGTGTGATAATTCCTTTTATTTTTTTAAGATTATTTGTATAATATTTAGATGCATTATCTCGTTTTTTATTCCATAAATTAATTTTTTTAATTTGACTTAATCCCATTGCTGATCTAATTTCATCTAATCTAAAATTATATCCAAATTTTTCTATATCATAATCCCATGGAAATCCAGATGTGAATCTTTGTGCATATGTTTTCAAAATTCCATGATTACGGCAACTAATAAAAAATTTGGCGAGTTTTTTTGTATTACATGTTATCATTCCTCCTTCTATCGTAGTCATATTTTTTGTGGGATAGAAACTAAAACATCCAGATAAACCAAAGTTTCCTACATGTCTTGAATTATATTTTGTTCCAATAGAATGTGCACAATCCTCAATTATTTTAAGATCATGCTTTTTTGCTAAATTACAAATTTGTTTCATGTTGCACGACTTACCAGCAAAATGAACTGGGATTATTGCTTTTGTTTTTGGCGTTATGTTATGTTTAATTGAATTAATTGAAATATTTAGATCAGATTTTTCTACGTCTGCTATAACAGGTGTTGCACCAGTAGCTAATACTGCATTTGCGGTTGCAACAAATGTAATATCAGGAATAATTACTTCATCACCTTTACCAATTCCACATGCAATCAAACTTAATTGAAGTGCAGATGTTGCATTTGAAACTCCAATAGCAAATTTTGAACCTGTGTATTTGGCAAATTCTATTTCAAATTTTTTTAGAATTGGCCCATCTGTTAGTAATCTTGAATTTAATGCATTTAATATTGATTTTTTATCATCAGAAGTAATCATTGGTACAACAAAAGGAACGCTGATTGAAGTGTCACCAAATACATCAGAATGTTTTTTATTTTTCATTTTTTATTATAGAAATTTATTATCGTTTACTAATTGTTTATACAGTTTTAATATATTATCACCCATTTTAGTTGAATTACAAGTATTCATTACCAAGTTAAATCCTGCATTTCCAAAATCTTGACATTTTTGTTCATTGTTTAATAATTGAATTATTGCATCTCCAAGTAATTTTTCATCAAGTTTTATCAAAAGACCATGTTCATTATGCTTCATAGTATACGGAATTCCATGAATGTCTGTACTTATTACTGCTTTTTTAAATGCAAATGCTTCTAAATGAGTTAGAGGAGATAATTCCCATCTTGAAGGAAGGACTAAGAATTTACTTTCCTTGTATGCTTGTACAACATCTTCTCGTGATGGATTGTTAATGATTAAAATTTTATTTTTTATTTTTAAATCCATAATCATATGACGCATGGTTTCTTCAAATCCAAAATTTACACCCATTATTACAAGTATAGTATTTTTAAATTCAGGTTTGTTTTGGATTAAATTTATTGCATTAAGAAGTATATCAATTCCTTTAATCTTTGTAAAGCGTCCTAGAAATAAAATAAAATTATTTTCTATTTTATACTTCTCTTTAAAATTAAAATTTTTATAATTAAGAATATCTAAATTAATTCCATTTCTAATTGTTACAATTTTAGAAGCATCACAAAATTCTTCAAAGATTTTTCTTTCATAATCATTAGGTACTACAATCTTAGTAGATGTATTAATGATAAATTTGATCATTGGTTGTTGTAGTTTAACAAGAATTTGTTTTTTGAAATTTGATTTTAAATCTGGATGAGTTGTCAATCCACCTTGATCAGAAATTACTAATGGGATTTTTTTCTTTCTTGCTATTAATGCTGCAATAAATGATTGAAAACTTCTAATACCAATAGTGTGGATTAAATCAAAATCTTTTTGCTTCATTTGGAAATACATACTTGGATTTACAAAAAATAAGTTTATTGAAAATAGTACATGAGATCTATTAATGAAAAAATTTTGAATTTTTTCTTTTCGAGGTAGTTCTTTATTGAAGGTTTTTGGATTATTTGCAAAATCCATATCAGTAGTAAAAATTTCCACTTCATGACCATTTTTAGATATTTCTTTTGCAATATCAAGACATAGAAACATTATTCCTCCAAATTGAGTTGCAGGTAAAGATGCAGGACAAACTAAACCAATTTTCATTTAGTTTCTGATTTCTATTAACCATATTTATTATTCACGTATTTATCATACATGATTAATTCATCAGTATAGATTATCCTACCTTATGTTTAAATCCAGAAAAGCTTACACAAATTAAGAATTGAAAAAATTTAAAGAAGTTGAAGCCACACGGAAAAAATATCATAATAATCCTAATAAAAATACAGTACATAGATCATCACTAATGGTTCCAGAAATGGAGAATTGTATTGCAGAGATTAGTTTTCTAAATCATTTTCTTATAAAGCGTAATCATAAGAAAATTGCTTGTGTTGTAACTGCAATTGGACATGATGGACAAAAAATTGATTCACAATTGCATCATGTCGATGAACCAAGAGTCTACACGATTTCTCTTTCAGGAATGGTTGAAAGACCAGTTTCAAATTATATGGTGGAATTCTTTTCGGTAGATAATTTATTCATACCCTTTCCAGCAGTAATGATTAACCATAGAAATAAGAAATTTTTGAACCAAGTACATTCTTTCAATCGGGTTTTGAATGATATATTTGAAAATGATGATATCAATACAAATCAAGTAATGGAATCATCAGTTGATCTGATTGTTAACAAGAATATTGATACATGTTTACTTTTTACTGCAGGGCCAATAAATTGCAAGGGTCAATTAGAAATTGAGATTGGTAGTAGTGATCATATTTATAAAAATATTCAACAATTAGATATTCCACGATTTTGCTCTCAAAAAATTAGTTTAAGAGATGTGTTCAAGGATCTTCCAGACAACATTCAAGGTGTGATAAAAGCTAGACAACCAGAACAATTGTTATTCTATGGAAGATTACTTTCTGGACAATGGATGAATGATGATAACGTATTCAGTGCAAATCATAGTTATTATGACTCTTCAACTACAGAAGAATATTGGGATGATGAGAGACCATCGTCAAAACAATTTCCATTTTTTACTGATCTGCAAAATAAAATTAAGATTTATCCAATTGCATCTCCATCAGAGCTAGAGGTTTTTGTATTTGCAAATTCCAACGATGGTCAACAAATTTTAAAAGAAAAATTTGTTGGAATTCTTAGAAGCCCAAGTAATGAATTTATAGATATTGACATAAATTCTATAATTGATGAGTCTTCATTTTCAAAACAAGATATTTCGTCTTATGGAATATCAGTTAAAGTAATAAATTCAAGTAGAATGCCTACTCGTGTTGGACATCAATTAGTACTTGGTAATGGAGGATTAGAATCGTCTATTAATGTAGTATTATCAAATCCAAATAAATTCATTCCAAGTGGTAAAAAAAGTTTGAAGTGGGGACAAATAGTTGTAGGAGATGGATTTGATTCATTTGTTGGAATTACAGCAGATTCTGGAGAAAATATAGATATTCCATATCATGATGTAGATATGATATTTTACGATGAGACAGGTAAAGTAAAAGAGAAAAATTTTAGAGTAGTCAATGGGACATCGATAAAATTTTCAGCAGAAGAAGAATTGAAAGAAGTGATTGATATCAAAAATAAAGAAGGACCAAGTTATGTGTGGTGTACCGTAGAAAGTGAAAAACATGGATTGAATTTTTATTCTTGTGCAAGAAACAAACAAACAAAACATTGTTCAGGGGATCATGGATTTTAAGTGAATAGATTATTAGAATTCACGAATATTTTGAAGAGAAGATGAGAATAATTGATTAGAATATCAATTCAGTAGTTATGAACTAATATGTGAAATTTATAATAAAATGATATGAGTAAAATGTCCATAATTCTTCAAATAATTAAAAAAAGTATACTCAAACCTGGTTTAATGTTAGAATTAGCCAATGAAAAGGCAGAGATCAAAGATGATAAAAACCACAAAACACACACATATTCCTTTGATTTTGATTCTATTGAGAATTTTTTTCTCAAAGAAAAATCAAATGTGAATATACAGGATTTTGAAGATGAATTGCTAGGATTAGAGAAACATGTTGAAAAATTTTTTAATAAAATGAATGATAAGAAGTATCCATCTAAAGAGAGACCATATCCTATAGATTATTCAATTAATTCAGATTCAAGAAAATTTCTATATATCTTATGTCGAATCATCAAACCAAAAAATATCATTGAGACAGGTGTTGCTTATGGATTAAGTAGTTATTATATTCTTTCAGCCTTAGAAAAAAATAGAACAGGGACACTATGTTCTATAGATTCAGTTTTTAGACCATGGCAAAGTGAAGAAATGATTGGAGCAATAATTCCAACAAATTTGAGAAGTAGATGGAAATTAGTATTAGGAAAATCAAATGAAAAATTATTAGAGACATTTAATAAAATAAATGATGTGGATATTTTTATTCATGATAGTTTACATTCATACAAAAATATGACATTTGAGTTTGATTGTGCATTTGAGAAAATTAGTAATAATGGAATAATAATTTCTGACGACATATTAGATAATGATGCATTTTATGATTTTATTAAAGACAAAAAAATTAAAAAATCAAGTATAAAAGTTCAGAATAGTGGATTAGGAGTTATTCAAAAAATTTAGTTTTTTGATGCATAGAGAAAACCTATATCAGAAAATAATTTTTTAATTTTAATATCATAGTTTTGTGAAATTAATAACTTTTTTAATTTTTCTAACAACTCTGGATGTGAATCAGCCATATGATATTCAATAATGAGCTTTTCAATTTTATCAAAGTATGATGTAGGTAAATTTTGTAGAATTTCATATTCTGTTCCTTCACAATCAAGTTTAAGAAAATTACAATTCTCAATATTATTATCATCAAAAATACGTTGTAAAGAAGTTGAATTTACAGTAATAGTTTTAGAAGATTCCGAGAACATACTATGACCAGCCTCATCATCATTAAGATATAATTTTACACTAGAATTAGAACTGGATACTGCGAGATTAAATGGTTTAATTTGGTTTAGATTATTCAAGGTTATATTATCTAGCAATAACTGATAATTCTCTTTAACAGGTTCGAATGAATAGATTATACCATGTTTACAGAATTGTGACGCATATAATGAAAATAAACCAATGTGGCCACCTACATCAATAACTACATCAGTATCATTAATTTCAAAATTTTTTGATTTGTATTCTTCAATTAACCATACATGTGTTAGTGCCATTAAATCAGTAGAATATTTTCTAATTTTGATCTTTAATCCAGTCTTAGTTTCAAAAATTGGAAATTTATCAGTGACTAATCTGTAATACACTTTAGGATAGATATACCAATTTTTGAAGATTTTTCTTGAATTAAGAAAGATTTGTAGGTTTTTGAAAAAATTAGACATTATGATAAAAGTAATATCTAGTTGGAAATATATTTTCGTAGTAATGTGTAAATCAACTTTTAACTTACTAAATTTTGAATTAATTTATTGAGATTATTAATAACAGGTGGTCTTGGCTTCATTGGTAGTCATTTAGTTGAGTCATTATCAAAAAAAAATCATCACATATTGATTCTAACTAAGACTCTTTCAAAGAGATCTAATATTTCACAGGTAGGCAAAAAAGTTAAAATTAAAAAAATAGATGTCACCAACTTTGAGAAAGTTGGAAAGATGATTGAAGAATTTGAACCAGATATTATAATACATTTAGCAGGTAATACATCACATTCTAAATCATTTGAAGAACCTCTTCAGGATGTTGATTCAAATATAAAAACTACATTGTTTATGTTAGAAAAAATTAAACAACTTAAAATTCCATGTAGATTTATTCTTGGAAGTACATTTATTGTGATTGGAAAACCAAGAAAACTCCCCGTTACTGAGAGAACGTCATGTAATCCAACTACAATATATGGAACAAATAGACTAGCAAGTGAACATCTTTGTAAGATTTATCATGATCTTTATGGAATTAATACAAATATTTTTCGAATAACAAATTCATATGGTCCACGAGAACAAGTCATACCAAACAAAAATGCAGTGAATTTTCTAATTCATGAAGCATTCAAAAAAGAAAAAATTAGTATCTATAACAAAGGAGAATTCTTTAGAGATTTGATTTATGTTGATGATGTTATTACTGGAATAAATACAATTATCAAGAAAGGTAAATCTGGTGAACTCTATTGGATATCATCAGGAAATAAGACATGGTTTAAGAAATTTGCAGAAACATTGCAGAAATTTACTAAATGTGAAATAGATTATCCACAAACTCCAAATTATACTAAAAAAGTTGATGTAGGAAATTTTGTAGTTAATAATTCAAAATTAAAAAAATTAGGTTGGAAACCAAAAGTTACAATTAATGAGGGAATTAAAAAAACACTAAAATTTTTTGAAACTAATCAGAGATAGAATTTTTTGATAAAAATTTTGAGAAAGATGTAAATTTAAAATCATTTAGAATTTCATTCATTTTATTAAATGAAGTATCTATATTATGAAATGTGATGAAATGTTCTTTTATTGGCAATTTTATTTTTGGCATATGCTCAGGTGTTAACTCCCATGAATGGATATAAAATGTTGCAGGGATTTCTTGTTTTTGATAATTCATTATAGCATTTTTAATTATTTTTTTTGGTAATGTCCTGAGATAAAATCCCCCTGCAGCAGGTATTTTTTTACCTAGGAATTTTGTAACTAGTAATGGAAACTCTATTAATTTTCCATCAGGGTCATGTCTTTCTAGAGAATTACTCGATATTTTATAAGGTTTAATTTCTGCATTTGGTAATCCATAAAGTTCAGTCTTTACAGGCACAACACTGCTATCAAAAACATAATCATTTTCAGCTAGAAAATCAATAATCCATGAACTTTTTTCATTTAATGAAAATGTCGGTGCACGAAAACCTATTGATTTTTTATTTGTTAATTTTGAAAATTGCGAGATTTCATTAGAAAAATTTTCTTTAAAATTTAATGAATCTATTTTTTCATGATGCATTGTGTGAAATGCAATTTCATGTTCATTTTCTATTATCTTATCTAAAATCTCGGGGTTTTTTTCAATTAGCTCTCCAACTACAAAAAATGTTGCTAGCGTTTCATTTTTACGAAGCATGTCCAAAATCTTGTCTAAGCCTTTGAACATGGTCTGAGTGTGATTTAGATTTTTCACATATTTTTGAACTAATTCTGGATGATACCAATCTTCAAAATCAATTCCTAAGAGATTCATTTTATAGATCGATTTTTTTTATAACACGAGCTGGATTTCCTAGAACAACAGAATTATCAGGAATATTTGTACTAACTACACTTCCCGCACCAATTATACAATTCTTACCAATATTTGTACCTGCAGTGATTATAGAACCTGGACTAATAATAACTCCATCATCAATTTTTACAGGATTCACTGTTCGTGGATAACCGTGTTTTTTCAAGGAAGAATTAGTGGTTGGATTGACATGAGCAAAAATCATAACATTAGAGCTAATGGTAACATTATTTCCAATGGATATCATTTTTGGATATATTAAATCAAATAATACGTATGGTGCAATATGACAATTATTTCCAATTTTTACACCTCTCATACGCTGCATCATTATAATCCACGTAGATAGTACAGAAGAATAAGCAGTTTTATGAAGTAACCATGTTTTTAGAAATTTTAATCTTAATTTCAAGAGGCCAAAATTACCGGAATAACCAAAATATTCCATTAGTTCTTTTTCATTCTGCGAGAAATAATCTTCTTGTTTTTCCATTTTCATCAATTATTTATTTTAACATGAATCGTTTAATCTTTCCATATGACGTCTTAGGAAAATCATCTACAAACTCAATTTTTGTTGGTATTTTGTATCTTTCTAAATTTTTTATACAGTAAGATAATATTTCGGTTTTTGTTATTTTAGAGTAATTAGTTTTTTTGATTAAGAGTTTTACTGTGTTTCCAAATGTTTCATGTTTCATTGGTATAGCAACAGCTTCCTCAACATCTGATAAAACCTTGACTACACTTTCGATATCTTGAGGCAGAAGCTTTTCACCGCCTATGTTAATTATATCATCCAGTCTTCCAAGTAGATATAGATAGCCATTTTCATCTAATTTTCCAAGATCACCTGTTCGTAACCAGTTATTTTCTAGATTAGAATCTGCTTCAGGATTATTCCAGTATTTTTGAATTACATTTGGACCTTTGATCCAGATTTCACCTGATTCTGAATTTGTTTCATTATTTATTCTAATTTCAACTTGATCAGGTGGTGTACCAACTGAATTGAATTTTTCATCATTATCAAATATCATAAATGTTGAACGAGATGCTTCAGTAAGACCATAGTATGTTGCAATAATTCCATGTTCTAAAATTTTTTTGTATTCTTTAATGGTATTAGATGGAATACTTGTACTATTAGTCATAATTAGTCTCAGATTCTTAAAGACATCTGTAATCTCAGATAATTGATATTTAGTTAATTTAGTAAGTGAAGCTGGAACTGCAGCAAAAGTTGTTGCAGAGTATTCATTCATCGAAGAAAATATTTCTGCAGTGTTAATCATGTTCTTATGAAGGATAAGAGTACTTCCAACACAAATAGAAGTATGTAAACATCCCAAACCAAATGAGTGTGAAAGAGGAAGAGGAAGTACATCTATATCTGAATTGTTATAGTTCAATATCTTTACGATATTATTTGTTGTAAATACAGAGTTTTGATGTGTTATTGGAACACCTTTGGCCTTAGATGTTGTTCCAGAAGTGTAAATTAGATATGCATAATCTAGAACATCCGCTGTTCTTTCTTCTGCATATCTAGATTTTATTTCAGAGTATTCAATTTGTTCAATTTTTGGATTTTCAATAATAGATAATTTTGGGAATAATTCATGAGATGAAACTATCGATACAGGATTGGTTGAAATTATTTGTTCACGGAGATTACTAGTTGAAATGTTTGGCGGTACTATATGAGCAACACATGCGGATTTCAGAATTCCAAGATATGATATTATGAATTCTGGAGAATTTTCAAAAAGTAAACTTATTACAGAATTTTTTTGGAATTTACTGAAAAATAATGATTTTTTTTTAACTTCATTTTGAAGTTCTTGATAAGTATATTTTGTATCTTTGTAAATTAGTGCAGTTTTTTTTGGAAAGTTTCTAGATGAATTTTCTAGAAAATCAGAAATTAGTGTCATAGATGTAATTTTACACAATCAAGTAAATCTCTAGCAGACACAATTGAAGTAGTTTCATCAATAGATAGAGTAATATCAAATTTAGATTCAGTCATAGTGATTAAATTAAGATGGGCAAATGAGTCCCAATTATCGTAATCTTCTTGTTTTTTGTCTAGATTGAAATCCTCTTTTTGCATATCTGGGAACGTATCAAGAAATATCATTTGTATATCATGTTCTAAATTAGTCAAGTATACAAATATGAAGCATAGAATAAATAAATCTATTACTAATTTTTTTAATGAACGAAATTTTTGGTATTGGGGTAGATATTGTGGATATTAGTAGATTCAAAAAGCGAGATTATGAAAATAATAAAAAATTTTACCAGAAGATTTTTCTTGATTCTGAAATAGAATATTGTCTAAAGTTTAAAAATTCTGAACAACATTTTGCAGGTAAGTTTGCAGTTAAAGAGGCAATAAGAAAATCATTGACTGAACAAATTGAATTTTTAGAAATTATAACAGGACATGAAAATTCTAGACCGACAGTTAATTTAAAAATTCAAAACAACTACAATTTTTTTGTTTCAATAAGTCATGAAAAAGATTATGCAATTGCAATGGTAATTGTTCAATAAGTAATTCATATAAATTTACGAGTGAATTTGGATAATTTTTTGAGAATTTGATTAAAGAGTATATTACTATTATTATTTAGTATCCATACAGGAACCTGTATTTCATCTTCAAATTTTTTAATTATTTCTCTATCAGAAATTTTCCGGTGTTTTTGTAATTGATTATGTCTATTATGAATTATTTTTAAATTTTTGATTATAGAAAAATTAGCTTTAAATTTTTGTGTTGTCATACCTTTTTTCATATAAAAAAATAAGACGCCGATGTCAATAATGATAAGAGCTGGAAGTAGCTTTACAATGGTTTTCCGTGAATAGTGTGTAAGTATACAATACATTCTATTTCTTTCCATAAGGTAAAATTTCAAACTACTCCATTTGAAAGAATAACCTTCTCGAGGATGATATACTATAGAATTAGGAACAAAATATGAGTGAATATTTTTCATTGAAGCTCTCCAACAAAGATCTAGATCATCATGATATGCAAATAAAAAATTATCAAAATAGTTTAGATTTTTCATGAGAGCTGATGATAAAAACATGCATGTACCAGATGCATAACCAATTTTTTCGGTTTCATACTTTTTTGTTTTTGAAAAACTCCCTTTATCTCTAGAGAATCCAAATCCAAATAGATTAATCATTTGACCAGTACTTAGAATCATTTCATGATCATCAATAGAAATGAATTTAGGTTGATAGATTGCATCCCCAAATTTTTCATATGATTTTAGAAATTCATTAATCCAATCAGGCTCTACAAAAGTATCTGGATTTAGAATTATAATGAATTTACCTTTTGCTTGCTCAATACCAATATTATTCCCGCCACAATATCCTAAATTTGTTTTATTAGCAATGAGATTAATTTCAGGATGATTATTTTTACATATTTGAAATGAATTCTCTTCAGAGTTATTATCAACTAATATAACTTCAAAATTTTGATAGTTGGATTGGAATATGGAGTCTATGCAATTAATTAAAAACTTTTTTGCATTATAGTTTAGAACAATAATACTTACTAGCGGTTGTTGATTTTTATTCAATTTTATCTATGGATTCGTATGTTAAATTTACATTTGATTTCCAGCTAGGAGGAAGATTTCTTAAATTTTTAGTTGAATTCCATTTACGTTTTTGATCTTTCAAAATTCTCTCTGCTTGTAAATTATCGAGTTTAAAATGTGTTAAAAATTTTTGCATGTTTTCATTATTTTCCTGAAGATACCAAAAAGTATCAAACATGAGAAATGGAATACGAAAAAAGAATTCTTCATCGGAAACTTCAAGACTCCATGTATCAGGAGAAGGTTTTCGTTGAATAATTTCATCAGGTATTTGTAAAAATTTGGCTAATTGAAAAATTTGAGTTTTGAATAGATCAATTAATGGTTCAACATCAACACCGCCATCTCCATATTTTACATAGTAACCTTGAACAAATTCAGTTTTATTTGTGGTTCCCATAACTAATAAATTATTTTTTTCTGCATGGTAATAGAGATTGATCATTCTAGTTCTATGTTTTATAGTCGTTGCAGATGTGATTGTTAGATAATCATCATATGACAATTTTATTTTTTCAATATTTTTATTTTCATTTTTAATTTCAAGATAAGGAAATCCAATGCCATCTCTATCAATTAGATCTTGTGGAACTACAATTCTATATTTAGATTTTTCATTGAATGATGAAAAATATTTTTTTATGATTTGATTTTTTATATTATATAGATCAAAACTTTCAAGTGTATTTGTTATATCTACAACAATAGTTTGTATTCCAAGTTTTTCTGCAAGGATGTTCGCTAATCGTATACTTTCAGAATTTGATTCTTTTTCTGGCATAATTATGCCAGAGATCTTTTTGGATCCTAATGCCTTAACACAAAGTGCAGCAATTACAGATGAATCTACTCCACCGCTTAGACCTATGACGACGCCTTTTTTTTTAAAATTTGTATTAACTTGTTCTTTTATGAATTCAGTTAAGGATTCAACAACTTCTTCAATATTGTTTATTTCAAGTAAATTATTTTGATTTGTCATTTTATTATTCTATGATCTTGTCTATTTAATATTGCTAAGGAAGGATAATCTTGAAAATATATTAACTTATCAAAAAATATTTGATTGATGGACAATACTTCAGCAAATGTGGCAAAGATGTATAAAAAATATCCATATCCATTTCCAAGTTCCAAGATAAAAAATGTAAATGAATTGTTGAATTTGTTTAAATTTTTTAGTTTAGAAAATAGTTTTAATTTTAATACAAAAAATATATTGGATGCGGGTAGCGGAACAGGGCATAGAATAATTAATGTTGCAAGACATTATAAAAAATCAAATTTTTTAGGAATAGATTTTTCAGATAATTCTATTAGATTTGCAAAAGAATTAGCAAAAAAAAATGAAATTACAAATATAGAATTTAGAAAAGCAAATTTACTAGAAAAGATTGATTCTCAAAATAAGTTTGATGTGATATTATCTATGGGTGTTTTACACCATCTATCAGACCCAGAAAAAGGATTAAAAAATATTTTATCAGTTTTACAAAAAAAGGGTGTTCTATTTTTGTATCTTTATGGAAAATTAGGAGGCCATGAGAGAATGATTAAGAAAAAAATTATCATGACATTATTGAAAAATAAGAGTAATTATGAAGATGGTATAAAAATAATAAAAAAATTACAGTTTGATGATTTAGAATATGGGTGGAATATAGATTCTGAAAATGAAAAAGAAAGAGATTCCGTAATTGTTGATGCATACTTACATGCAAATGAAAAATTATATGATTGCGAGGATATTGATTCGTTATTACAAAATTCAGGCATATTTGGATATTCGATTTTTGGCATAACAACTAAAACTCAAGGACTTTTATTTTCTACAGAATTAAATTTAAAAGAAAATTTGAAAACGTCATATTCTGATGTTACAAGATTTTTTTCATCAAAATTTACACAAAAGTTCTATAATTCATTGAATGTTAAAGAAAAATGTAAGATTGTTGAATTATTTTATGAACCTAATGGATACACAATAGTTGGATTAACTAAACAAATGTATGATTCTTTAGATCCTAAAAGTAGAATAAGGAAAAATTTTATCAAGTGTTAGGCTATAAAGAAAGAACTGTTCCTTCACCTAAAAGAAAAGTTTTCTCATCATTTTTCTCATCTATGGTTATTTTTGAATTAGAGGCCAGAATACTATTTCTTATTTTAATTTTAGATTCAATAGAACAATTTGTCATTAGGATGGAGTTTTGAATATCACAATCAGATAATGTAGAATTATCGCCAAGGCTTACATTTGGACCCAGTATTACGTTAGAACTGATGTTACAATTTTTGCCAATTATGCAAGGACCTATAATTTTTGATTTGCCACTAATAGTCGTACCAGAACCAATCATAACATTATTTCTTAGTTCTACATTATCACTAATTTTTCCAGAATTGTATGATTTCATATTTTTTAATACTTCGCCATTTGCATGAATTATATCGTCAGGAGTACCAGTGTCTTTCCAATAATCGGTAATCATTTCAAAATTAATAGTATTATTTTCCTCTAACATCATTTGTAATGCATCTGTTATTTCTAATTCATTTCTCCATGATGGTTTAAGTCTAGAAAATACATCAAAGATTTTTGTTGTTAGAAAATAAATTCCAGTTACAGCTAGATTAGTTGGAGGGTTTTTTGGTTTTTCCATGATTTTTACAATCTTACTTTCTTTTACATCTGCTATTCCAAATCTTTTGGGGTTTGAGACCTCACATAATAGAACAAGTGCATCATAATTTTCAGTTTCAAATTTTTTTGAAATATCAGAAATTGACTTTTGGATAATATTATCGCCTAGGAATACAAGAAATTTGTCATTCCCAACAAAGTTTTTGCATAAATTTATTGCATGTGCAATTCCTTTAGGTTCATCCTGCTCAATGTAAGATATTTTTACATCAAATTTTGAACCGTCACCATAATACTCTTTTACTTTATTTGAACCAATTCCGCCAATAATAATTGCAATGTCAGTAATACCGCAATCCTTGATAGCATCAACACAGTATTCAGACATCGGTTTGTTTGCAATAGGCAAAAGTTGTTTTGGACCTGTATGGGTTAAAGGTCTCAAGCGTGTGCCATGACCTCCATGAAGAATTATTCCTTTCATTCCATATCAAATCTCATAATTATTAATTAGAACTTTTCCAAGGAGTAGGGTTTGATGTTATAGAAGATATATTTTCGATAAGTTTATGATTATTAAGATACCAATCAATAGTTTTCTTTAGACCTTCATCAAAGCTTAATTTTGCGTTCCAATCAAGATCATTAGAAATTTTGGTAGAGTCAAGACTATATCTAAGATCATGTCCAGGTCTATCTTCAACAAATTGAATTAAATCTTCAGATTTTCCCATAATTTTTAATATTTTTTTAACTATTGTAAGATTATCAATTTCATTATTAGATGAGATATTATATGATTGACCTTTTTTTCCATTAAGAAGTGTAGATAAGACAGCAGCACAATGATCCTCAACATGGATCCAATCTCTAATATTCGTACCTTTTCCATAAATTGGTATTTTTTTATCATGATATGCTAGTACAATAGTTTTAGGTATGAGTTTTTCAGAAAATTGTTTAGGACCATAGTTATTTGTACATCTAGTGATTAATACATCAGAATCATGTGTTATAATATACGAATTTACTAAAAGTTCTGCAGAAGCTTTTGTTGCTGCATATGGATTAGAAGGATTAAATTTTGAATTTTCATTTGCAGTTTCACTCGATAGACTACCAAATACTTCATCTGTTGAAATTTGTATCATTCTTGTTTCTAATTTAGTGCAGATATCAAGAATGGTATATGCACCGCGTATGTTAGAGACTAAAAATGGATTTGCATCATATATACTTCGATCAACAAATGATTCAGCTGCAAAGTTTACTACAGCATCACACTCATCAATAATATTTTCCAT
>JACKQG010000888.1_pt1 | contig 18209 bp, 8 predicted proteins | sample 8237621 | NCBI WGS metagenome assembly JACKQG01 (sample SAMN15677084, study PRJNA649215) | marine metagenome | biome: marine; feature: Black Sea; material: saline water; isolation source: suspended particulate matter (SPM) from the Black Sea western gyre | collected 2013-06-09/2013-06-10 | depth... | reverse complement strand
GAACAATCAACCATTGAGTATTCTGACTATAGGTTTGTTGTGAATACAGCACCTATTGTTACAGATTCTCTCTGCGAAGCAGAGACCCCAGAGGATACTCTAATATCAATAGATCTCACAGATTATTTTGATGATATTGATGGCGATATGAGTTATATGGCTTATAACATAAATAATCTAAATTCAGAAGTAGGAAGTTTAGATATTAATGGTAATTCATTAACCTATATCCCAGATCCAACATTGAGTAGTTATGAGTTTGAACCGGCGATAACTTTCAGTCTCCAAGCGGAGGATCCTTACGGGGAAACTTCAGAGGAAAATGTTGATTTTACAATCACTATACAAGCAGTACAGTGTATTGGAATAGATGCTGCTCAATGGTATATGTTTTCTCTGAATCTGACAATGGAGGATAACATAGACCTTGTTGATATTCTTGATGAGTATAGTGATGATATTTTAAGAGTAGAGAATGAAAATTTTGATGGAATAATTTACAATAATGGAATACCCGAACAACCCGATGGCATAGGTGCATATTTACCAACTGAGGGGTATTATATGAGAACCTCAGATGCTGTAACCTTATGTTTTTCAGGTGAAACCCCAGTCTTATATGATAATGACAATGGTCTAACGATTAATCTAATTTCTGGATGGAATATGATATCTTTTCCAAGTAGATATTTTTGGGATCCTGTAGAATTATTTGAAGAATTAGTGTATGATGACCTTATTGATTTTATGTGGGATCTTTCAAACAGTCCACAATCTTGGACTCTCTTGCCCAATGGCGAAATGGCACCTAATGCGAGTTTTGATATGAAACCGGGAGTGGGATATTATATACATACAACAGATAATACTTCGATAACTATAACGGAAGGAAATATATCTCGTACAGTAGAGCAAAACAGGCCATTAATAAGCAGAACACAACATTTTGAACCGGTTAGTAGTACTTATTCACCTATGGCAATTATTGTTACCAGTTTTCTTTGGGACAATAATGATTTAAATCCCGATGACGAAATTGGTATTTTCGATGGGAATTTGTGTGTTGGAGCGAGGATATTAAATGCACAAGATATAGTAGAGATTAATGATCCAGATATAAATTGGTCTGTTAATGCCTATAAAGATGACACAGGAACACCGGATGTAGATGGTTTTATTGAAAATAACACAATACTAATTAGAGTATGGAAAAATGATATAGGCCTTGATGAGAATTTTTCTATTCCAGGCATGTCTGCTTATACAGATTTTCTAAATAATAATAATAATTTTATTGGTTTTGGTGGCACATATGTAGATGTCAGTGTAGAAAGGCCGGGGCCTGCACGAAGTTTATCTATCGATGATTATTCTCCCGATTATCCAAATGGAGCAATTGATATTAAATGGCAACGTCCCTATGCAACTGGTGGCGGCTCGTATGGCCCAAATACACAGATAGATGGAAATGTTACATACCATATTTATCGAGATAATATTTCAATTGGTTCAGTTATCTCAGATTTGTCGATTAATATACCCTATACCGATATAGATGTGGAACCAAACACACAGTATGTATATACTGTTCTTGCTGAGAATGAGGTGGGAGTAGCCGGAACAGATGAAGATCCCGATTATTCTAGTTCTGCGACAGCCGAAAGCCCACCTGATACACCTATCTTAGAAATTGACAATGCTGTAACTAGCCAAAATCAGATTAAACTTGATTGGCCCGGTGATAATCATTTAGGGAATCAGCATCAATATGTTTACTATGAATTAAATCGGATTGATACAAGTCAGGCTGGTGAAAACCAAGGAAATGAATCTATTATAACTCTAATCCATCAAAGTGATCTGAGTATGGAACGAACGTTTACAGATACCTCATTACTTAATTCTACATCTTATGTGTATAGAATTCGTGCCTTTGTTAACACAAATCCAGATGAATATTCAAACCCTTCTAATTATAGTTTTTCAACAGCAACCAGTTCTTCTTCCTTCCTTACAAATGTTCAAGCAGATTCATCTCAAAATTCTATAACACTTACATGGAGTGCTGATGAAGCTTTCAATAAATATCGAATATATGATAACTGGAATATTAAATATGTAGAAAACATTACAGGCGAAAGCATAGATATTCAGCCACCACTTATACCAATATCATTTGATAATTCTACTGAATACTGTTTTAGTGTCACCGGATATAATGAAAATAATGAAACTCAGCCAGAATTTGTGGAAAGCTATGTGAAAAAGGTATGTACTACCACACCCCCAATGCCACAGCCAGGTAAAGTAGTTGGAGTTGAACTTGCTGTAAATCAAAACACCATCACACTTAGCTGGGAACCGGAGTGCTTAGGTATGTATTATCGAATTTATCGTATGGATGAGAATGCTGAGCTCCAATACTTTAATAGTAGTTCATCTTTAGAAAATACTGCATATAATTCAATATTAGTAGAGTCATTTGGAGGGGATTGGCTCCAGTATTATTCAGAGTGCAATGCTGATACTGTTTCCGGTATTTTTACCAATAATACTTTTATTGATGATAATGATGGTCTTGGTTTATCCGATTACACCAATTACTGTTATTCCATACAGGCTGTTAACTTTGATATAGGTAATGCAGATTTTGAATATCGCTTGGGAGAAATGAGTGATTTAATTTGTGTAGATACACCAGCACCTGACATTGCACAGGTTCCAACTAATATTTCAGTAACTTATCAGTCACCACAAGATAGGATTAGGGTTCAATGGTCTGGATCTGATCCAATATCTCCACCTATTTCGTATAATATTTATAGAGATGATACATATGGTAGGGGAATGGAGCTAATTGCCACCACTAGTAGTACAGTTTATTATGATAATGATAATTTAATTGGTGAAACAGAATATTGTTATCAAGTAAGCACTGTAAACGCATTTGGTGAAACTGAACTAAGTGATTTAGAATGCACTTTTGTTAGTACCCAAATAGAAAATTATGAACCCGATACCCCTGTTAATCTATCATTTCCTGAGGAAGATAGTATGAATGCATTTAATTGGTCACCCTACATCTATGAGGATGACCCCTTTGAATTTGAATTTGATCTTTATCTCCCCCACAAATTCTACATATTAGAAGCAACGATTGATGATGGTGGTTATATTCTTCAGGCTGATGATGTTGTAGCGGTTTATGATGGCACATTGGTTGTGGATGAATTGGCACTTCTACATTCTCCTAATGGATCTCTTGAAGATATTATTAAAGCAACTGCAGATGATCCTTTAGAAGGAATAACTGGGTTCGTTGATGGAAACGATGTAAATTTTTTAATTTGGATTAACCATGAAAATGGGGGTCCTCAGTATTCAGGAAGATTATATTATACACAAGCTGAATATTTTGATCATTCTAATGGAGAATCTTTGGGTGATGAAATGGCATTTGCTCAGAATGGTTTGTGTGATGTACGCCTCTCAGCGGTTAGCGATACTTATTCAATCTACCGAAATGGGGAATACTTAAATTCTGTTAATGGTGAAACATATTCATTTACTGATAATGAACCTGTATGTGGTGAGTCGGACAGTGAATCTAACTGTTATGTTGTAACTGCAAATAATTTAGGCGGTGAATCATTTCCAACCGACCCAATCTGCACGAACGGACCTAATTGTGCTCCAGTTGTAAATAATACAAGCATTGGTGTTGTCCAAAACTCAACCAACACTATTGACCTTAGTGCAAGTTGGATATCTGAAGATGAAGAAGGAGATCCGCTTACATTTAGTGTCGATGATGCAGTATGCTGTATTATATCTATCAATGAATCGGAAGTCGAATTTGAATATGATGTGACACAGGATGGGTGCGCATACGACAGAGATAATGAAAATATCGCTTCTTTTGAGTTTACAGCAACAGATGGAAACCAAACATCTGATACTGCAATGGTAACAATTTATGTAGTTCCTGAAAATACTCCACCTGTTGCCAGCATAGCATCAGTTGAAGGTTTTGAAATACCACACGATGGATATCCTGGAACGAATACTATGGAAATTACTTTAGAAAGCACTAGCACAGATGCAGATATAACCAATACTGGTTATGATGCTCTAACTTATGAATGGGTATTGGTTTCTGGCGAAGACAATATAGTTGATTACGATAATGTTGAAATTACAGAACCAACTCTTACATTTTCAGCACAGGTGGATTTTTCCAATAGTCCTCATAGCACTTTTAATTATTATGAATTTAAATTGGTGGCAAATGATGCTTATGGAGCTTCAGATACTTCAGCAGTAATTCCTGTTACGGTCAATCAAGAACAAAATATCTTGCCAACTTCTGTGATAACTTCAGATTCAGATGGAATTTATATTGGCGTAAATCATTATCAAATTCCTCATAATGGTAGCCCTGATGATAATGAAATTACTGTCTATTTGGATGGAAATGATTCATATGATGGTAATCCTGAAGATTCAATTGGATATTTTTGGTCAAGTGATAATATATCAATTAATGATTCTAACTCAGATTCCGCAAATTTTAATGTGAGCAACAATTTTGAAAATAGCAATGTTGATTATGTGATAAATTTACAAGTAACTGATTCATATTCAGAGAGCGGTACTTCTACTGAAACCATTATTATTGAACCTGAACCCAATGATGCACCCTTTGCAGATGCAACTTCTACTGCTAATTTTGGAGAATATCTAATTGATAATGAGTCTAGTGTTGGCAATATCTATGAATTCACAATCCCTCACGACTGTGATCCAGTAACAAATTCAATAACTATAAATCTTGATGGAAGCGATACTAATGATCCAGACACAAGCTATTACGCACCTTTCCAGGAAGATCCATTAAGCTATGAATGGTCTTGTGAGGGAGGTGATTGTGCAGGAATTTCTATAAGCCAATCTGGTGAATTAAATGATTATCAAGCATCATTTGAGGTATCTATTCCGTATTCAACTATTCAAGATTCTATGAATTTTATTATTCAGTTAACTGTAACTGACCTTTATGGCGCATCTGATACAACAGGATTTGAGGTGAAAGTAAATTCTGAACCCAATACTCCACCTGTTGCAGTTGAGGAAGTTAGTCCAGAATTCGGACTTTATACAATTGACGATTTAGATGGAAGTCAAGATATTTATACATATGAAATTCCACACGACGGTTATCTAACTACTGATTCGATTTTGGTTGATTTAGACGGAGTTAATTCAGAGGATGTTGACACCTCCGAAGTAGTTGATGAAAGTGATAGTATAGAATATGAATGGTCTTGTTCTGGAGATGATTGTGATGAAATTTCATTACTTAATCATACTTCAATGAGCTCGTCATTTGTTGTGCATAATCCATACCAAGATACAACTAATACCCTTCAATTTAATTTAACATTAGCTGTCACAGATCCGTATGGTGAGTCCAATAGCAAAATATTTTCAGTTAATGTTTTATCTGAACAAAACACACCTCCGATTGCCATAGTTAATGAGCAAGATATTTATACATATGAAATTCCACACGATGGTTCACCAATTACGGATACACTGCTTATTAGTAGCATTAATGGTTTGCAATCAATTGATAACGATACATCATTAGATTTTGAAATGGGCGATACTTTAAGCTATGAATGGGAACTTGTCAACAATGAGAACAATGAGTATTTCGAAATAGATGATATAAACCAAGCAGAACCGACTTTTACATTCACAAATCCATACACTGAAGCTGATAAAGAATTTCAAGTAATTTTACGAGTTACAGATTCATACAATGTTGAGTGTGAAATTCCAGATACAGTTGATGTTACAATCCAATCTGAACAAAATGAACAACCTGTTGCATATGCTGAAATACAAGATAATCCACAGCACATTCTTCTAATTCCTCAAGCGGATTATGTGCAAGTTAGAGAAATTACTTTGTCTGGGATTCAGACAACCGATGCCGAAGGTGATTCATTAAGATACATTTGGACAGCTGAAGTATTAACAGATTATTCTGATACATATATTAGTAATATTGATTCTGTTGATTCACCAATAATTTCAGATCTTGGTGTTGATAGATATAGATTTATCTTAACCGTAAAAGACCCATATCATGAATCTGACAGTGTGTGGGCAGAATCTATTTACGATACACTAGATTTTAGAATTGTCCAACCAACAATAGAATTAAATGAAGACTACAGATATTCAGTGAATGATGCAAATTTGACTATTAATGTAAGTTATAGTGAGAATGGACCAAGTGTGTTGAAATCAGGTGTTGAATTCTATTTGGATATACCACCAGGAAATGCTGGTTTTAAGTTTTTATATCAAGATTTTGGGTTTGAGCAAGATTTCGTTGAAGTTGAATATGATACTAGCAATTCATCTGATACCAGACTAGTATTTAGAGTAGCAGATAGTGAGAACTATTTTAGTGATGGGTATGAATTTGACATAGAAGATATCCCAGTGAAGGTAATTTCAGAAACCAGTAGTTTCCCACTATTGTTAAATGTAAGTGAAATAGATATTGGTGACAGTAACGACAATGCTGATTTAACTGAAAATACTATTTCAATTGGTAACCCAACTTTAACCTATTCAACAAACTACGACCAAATATTTGTGTTGAATGATGGTCCAACCTATACATTGGATAACATTATTTTTACAGAGTCGAGTGTTCCAATCTCGTCATCTGATAGAGGTATAGATTTGATAATTCCTGATGCATACAATGATATTGAATGGGATACATCTAATATTGAGATTGTTAATGGTGAAATTGATAATGACAACTCTACAGACAAATTAATTATAATAAAACCTTATGAAGAATTGGATGCAGATTCAAGTATTGAAATTTCTAATTTAATGATTAATAATCAAGATGAGACTGAATTTGATTCATTGTTCATAGAATTCAAAATTAATGATTATGATGATGTAAACGATGGCTGGAGTAGTAATTCCATTAGAGTTGGCAACCCAACAATTGAGTTATCAAAAGATGAAATATTTGTTTTAGGTGATTTGGATTATCCTAATAGAATAATGACAATTGACAGTTTACAATATCTCGAATCTGGTAATGTTGGTGTCGCAAATACACAAGATTCAATTAAGATAATAATTCCGCAAGAAAGTAATCTGAAGTTTTCTGAAACCCAAAGTAATATAGAAATGATTATATCTGGAAATGGTGGTGGTGATATTGGTGACTTCACAATTAATTCAAAAGAGATAGTCTTTGCAGTTACTAATAATTTTGGGAAAAATGATATATTAACAATTAAAGATATACAGGTTATCCCAGAGGGTGTCGTTGATACAACTTGTATTATATTGGATGCTTCAGGTGGATATGGTACTCCAGAGGATTTTGTTACTGAAAAACATATAAGAGTAGGAGACCCACAAATACTATCAGTCGGTCCACAAGTATTTATTGTAGGAGAGACTTCTGTTGATTTATTAGAGAAACTCATAATATCAGAAGATTCTACTGTTGCCAGTATAAATAGCAATGATGATATTAGATTAGTATTACCGCCGGATAGTAATATCAATATAAACTGGGATGTTGATGTTAGTTCAATTGTTTTCCAAGAGAACTCCACCTGGTCTAAAATTAACACAAGTGAAATTGAAGTTTCATTATCAAATACTAAAATACTGAAAATTCCAATTACAGAAGATTTTATTCCAGGAGACTCTTTGATTATTTTATCCGGTTTATCAATTGATCTTGATAATTCGTCGGGTGGAGAAATATTAGATACTAGTAATGTGATTAAACTTGAGGTTAACGGACTATATGATGGATATGAATATAAAGACTACAATCCAATTATAATTGCATCACCTACTTTTGAGTTTAACAATACTGTGGGGATGGTTGTAAATGATCCATCAATTCCAATTGGAATTACTATTACAGATCACAGTCAGTATGCTACAATTAAGAAGGATGAAAAGATAAGGATTATGATTCCTGATTCATTGCAAAATAGAATTGAATTTGATACAAGTTCTATTCCACAATTCTCTTCAAGTAATGGAGATATCTTGATTGACAATTCTAACTATCAAGTTTATTCTGATACTGTTTTACTAATACCTACAGATAATTTTCCTAATGATTATGAACTCTATATTGATAGTTTAAAATTTCTACCTAAAGATAAAAAGTTAATTAATGGAAATCTTATTTATACTGTTCGTAATTATTCAGAAGACTCTTTGTATTACCAAAATTCGAATAACTTTCAAACCGATGGGGGTGGTTACTATATAGCTAAACCAGAAATATATAGTAAAATAAAACAAAAACATTATTTGCAAAATAATCCATCTCAACTCCATCCAATTATAGTTTATGATGACGCAGATAACCCTGTTTACAAAACTCTACTTGATACAATTAGAATCAAGTTACCTGATAATGTTAAGTGGAATGTTTCTGATAATATAATAAGTCAATTGGGTCCAAATGCAGGTTCAGTCAGCTCTGTAGTTTATTTTTCTCCTGATTCTCAGCTTGCAAAGATTGTAATTCAAGAAGAATTCTCCAACCCTGCCGACTCTATTGAGATTGCAGGTTTAAGTATTTTGTCCTTACGCCAATCTGAAGAAATAGAGAGTGTTTCTTTTAGATTAACAAATACTGAGAATGATAATATTATTGATGATAAGATATTTGTCATTGGTAATATCTATTATACTTCAACAAATCCTAACATTATTTATAAAGAGGGTGATGATGAGGAATTATCGGATATAGTAATTAATGATTATACTACCATTGATGATGAAAAGCTTACTTCAATTGCGTTATACCTACCACAAAATCTAAATATAGCATGGAGTGATAGTTTATTAGACTTACAAAATACTTCAAGTGTTTTCGTAGGTAATTCTGATTCTGTTTTAGAAAACATCGATGATAAAAGTCTGCTTGGAAAGGATCCAAACGATTCACTCAAATTTGTAATTAATTTTACTGCACCACTAAATGATAGCTTTATAATCAGTGGGTTAAGGATACATAATAATACTAATTTAGACATGGAATCTAAAGCAAAGAAAATTAAACTTTTCGTAGATAACAACAATCATTATTGTATTTTAGATCAAGAATTTACTTTTGTAACTTCTTGTGATGTATCAAGTGAATCTAATAACAGATTATTGGTGAACTCAAATAATGACGGTAAGAGTACTAGGAAATTAAATAATGTTCTTATAAGAAATGATTCAACCTTATGGAGTCATAGTAATATTCAAAATATTAATAAGGACGATACATTTAGCTTATCGATACCAGGTCTGAGATGGAATTTTGAAGGTGATGATAATGAACCTAATGTATTGAATGTAAACGGCGTTGCAACTGAAACTATTGTATTTTTATCAGATGAATCAGATACATTTAATTTGATTTTTAAACCCATATCTGATTTGGAAGATAATATATTTTATTTATCAAACTTAAATGTTGATATAGCATCAACCGATATTGGTTCAAGAAAAGCAGAAATTACTCTTATAGATAGAATAATTGGGCGAGATAAATACTATACAATAGTTGGAGAACCCACTATTAGTTTAGACGAATCATATCATATTTGGGTTAACTCAGATAGACATAGAACAATTAATAGTTTACAAGTTAGTCAATCTGAAATGCAATTGCTAAACGAAGGATTCAACATACATCTGTGGTCAAACAACCAGTTATCTGAGGTTATTTCTTTTACATCAAATCAAAATGATAGTAACTTTACCGTTTATGATGAAGGTAAGTCTATATCAATTCAAGATATAGATGTAGGTATAAATCAGAACCGTCTAATAACTCCAATAAACATAAAGATTGATTCTGTTGTATATTCAAATGGCTATCTATCAAACCACTCTTTGAGATTGACGCTAGATGATAATTATGAGGATAATTTCGTAGAAACAGATGAGTTTGAAATTTCTCCATCTTTCTTTTTTACAGAACCAGTTTTATACCAACAAGAAAAATCAGGTTTCACTAATGAACTTAAAACTACAATTGGCTTTTATTACAATGAATCTTTACAACCTTACGCAGACATAAATACTCTTCGCTTTGAAGTATGTGACTCTATATTGGACTTAAGTGGCATTGTTATTGATACTAGTCTTGTTGACGAAATTAGCGTCAATGATTATACTTATTATGGCCTTATTAATGTAGAATTAACAATTATTGAAGATAATATAATTGAGTTAAATAGACTGCTAGATGAATATCGACACACAAATGTAGAAGTCAAATTAACCCAAATAAACCGGGAATCAAACGATAAATCAGATCTGCATATTTGGCCATTTGACAATGCTAATAATTTTATATTTATCGATTCTTTAAGGCACATAAATCCAACTACTACAAATATTAGTATTCACACACAAACAGAATTGAGCCAACAACCTCAAATATGTATTTCACCAATAGGGACACCTGATTGTATTTACGATGTTGTTGATTCACTAGTTTCCTATTCACATCCAACAATTTCTTTTGATATATCTGAGTCATTGTTTGGTGCAATTGGAGATGGGCTTAAAGAAGTGAGTTTATATTATGATTCTAGTGAATCAGATACTTCATCTATGAAATTTAGTCGTATTTATTATTTTGATTCAGAACCACCTACAATATTATCATATTCTCCACAAGATGGGCTAAATCCTTTTGGTGATGGTCACGATTTATCACCTAATGATTTTGTACAACTTACATTTATCGACGGTCCCTGGATTTATGAAAATGGTTATTTTTATGATATTAATAATAACTATGATCCGATTATATTTTCTGATACAACTGTATTTGATGAAGACTGTTTGGCTGATATTTCAATAACAGTAAATGGTGATTTAATTGACAGTTTGATATTTTCTAATTTTGTTATAGACGATGATGGTAACGATTTAATTCTGATAGAAAATGAAAATATTGAGTTTAATAATAAAAAAGGTGAAATTATTTATACATTCAATATCTCAGATCCTGCTGGAAACACATCAGAACATGAATTAATATATACTTTACGGAATTCAACAGATAGTGATTTTTTCTTCTTTAATTATCCTAACCCATTTTCTCCTCTCTCTAGTGAAAAAACACATTTTAGATATACATTGACAAATGCTGCTACTTGGGGAAAACTTATGATATTTAATAATAATGGTGAGATAGTATATAAAGAGAATTTAACAGCTAATTTACTTACACCGGAAACCCATATTATAGAATGGGACGGTCATTCACAAAACGGATTGACATTATCTACTGGAGTGTATTTTTCCATAATACAGTTTTCTAATTCAATTAATACACGAATAAATAAGGTAGCAATCATAAATTAAATTATGAGGAAAATACTAATAATACTTCTTTTTGGTTCATTCGCTTTTGCGGATTATACTTCTGAGTCATTATCGTTTTTGGATATTCCTGGATCTGCTTATGTTGGTTCTCTCGGAAATACTATGACTTCGTCGGTAGGAAGACCAGAGTCAATATTGCAGAATCCGGCTAATATATGGGTACAAAACAATTATAAGGTTACAATTTCTAGTCGCAATCATCTGGGAATTAATGATGTTAAATATAGCAATATTTTCTTTGCTTTTCGTCGTAATATTATTGTTGATTTTACATTTGGTCTAGGTTATATATACTACGGTGTTTCAAAAGTAGAACAGTATGATGACTATGCCAATTTCCAAAAGTACTTTTCTCTTGGTCAACACGCTGTCAAGGGTGCAGTTTCGTATAAATTAATGGATATTACAATTGGATTGGGAGGATTAGTTGCTTATAATGAATGGACATCATTTGAAGGTAATAGCTATAGTGGATTTGATGCTGGATTTAGCATTGTAGATCCTAAAATACCATTTATAGGAATCAAACTAAATAACCTACTACTTAGTGGATCTGTACAGAAGTATTTTGGAAATTATTCAATGTATTCAAAGAAGAACATTGGATTAAGTTATTCAACAAATGAAATTCTTAGTATTATTACACTAAATCTACACTCTGATTTATCAAACAACGATGTAAGCAATAAGAAAATTCAGAGGAATGGAATAAGTATAATATCGAAAATATTTCAAGAAAGTGATTTTAGAGTTGTCTTGAATATTGGTAACATTTGGGAACCTCTATATGATCAGTATAAATCTATCAGTAAATTTAATTTGGGAATGATTATAGAATTACCTGGAGAATCCATAAAACTTCCAATAAGTAGTAGGATCTCAATTGGATATTCGTTTGAACAGGACTTAATTTCTCAAATATTTGATACACACTACTTTACTTTGTCAATAATCGGAAAATAAAAAAAAGGAAAAAAGCTATGAAACAAAATAATATTAAGTTAATGATGACATTCATCATTGTTATATTTTCACTAAATTGTTCAATAAATATGGAACAATTTAAGGATGATAGCAATTTGGTGTTACACCATAAGAAAGGATTGATAAGTTCCGGATTTGCTATTCGTGACACCAAATCTAAAGCAATCGAAAAAGCAACACAAAAAGCTTTTAGAAAAGTGATGAAGGAAGTTGCTGGTAAAGTTGAAACTCAACTAACTTTTGAAGTTGGGGAATTAGATCTACAGCCTTTGCTTCCTGGAATATCAAATAAAATTAAGGGCTTCCATCCCGTTTCAAATGATAAGAAATATTTTAAAATCAAAAGAAAAGAATATAACCAAGATTCAGGAAATTGTTGGGTTGTTATTGATGTTTCAAAAAAGAATATCATTAAAATTGTTCAAGACATTTCTTTAGAGATAATAAACTCAAGAATAGACTCAAGAGTTGGAACTGGAATCTCTAGTCTTGATGACAGTGAAAAACAAGAACTGTTTCAAAGAATCAGTAAGATTAAATAATGGGATTAATAATGAAGAAACTCATACTGCTATTTATTGTAATTTCAATTGGTTATACAAGTGATCAAAGAATTAATGCTCTTGGACAAAATGTAGTGTTTTGGCCTGACGATGATGACATTGTGACTGTATTCCCACATATGACTGAGGGATTGAGCGATAACATCTTTCAAGTTTCAAATGTAAATCAAAATCAACACCCTTCAGTAAAATATTATTTTGGGAAAAAGATAAAATATGGAATTATTTTGCAGGATAAGAGTGATGCTTTTGGTTTTTATATAGCTACTAAGAATATTGGAGGTAGGTTTAGTTTTGATTTTGATTATGAGAGTTTAGACACTACTTATAGTCATTACTCTGAAGCAGGTATTGATACAACTTTTACTGGGCAATCTGTTACTCCATCAATATATGTTAATGCTCAAATAGGTTGGGAATTTTTTAAGGATGTTCAAGTTGGTCTTCGATATTCAACGACAACCCAAAGTCATACTGGTGATATAAATTTATTAATTGGGGATAAACATCATTTATATAGTAACATATATTTCCCGAATGATTCTCTGAATTTAAATATTGGGTATACTTATTTTAATAGTCATAGTGAAGAGATAGTTGGAACTAAAGTTAGCGCATTATATGCTTTTGGAAGTGAGTTTGTTTGGTCAGATGTTACAAAAGGTAATTTTGGAGGATCAGAAGATGCAAATTACACGATGATTGGCCTGAACATACCTATAACTTTAGCACTCGAAGCTAATGTTAAGGATTGGCTTCAATTTAGGGCTGGACTAACTAAATCTTGGTCGGTGAGGAGAATATATGGTAAATATACAATTCAAGATGGAGAACTTGTTGGGCTTCACAATATCAATAATTCTATGAAAATATTTGATAATGACATTAATGCGATATATGGACTAGGCTTAAACTATGGTAGACTTACAATTGATATTTGCATTAATGAAAGTATTTTTACTAATCCTATTCAAAAAGTAACAGGGTTTAAGGAATTGGGTGCTACTTCCTCAGCAACAATAACTTATTCTTGGTAGAAAGTATTATTGTACTTTTATTATTTAAGATATGTTAGTAAATTTTAGGTGTAGATTACGTATCAAACCTAAAAACTAGTTTCACCCTTATTGGTTTGATGAAATACTCAAAAATAAACGAAAGGAAATAGTATGAAAAAGTTAATCTTAATGTTAGTTATGGGGCTATTTGTAATTAGTTGTGATGAAACTATAGGTCCTGACGAAATTGTGCCAGACGAACAAGATTCGACTGGTAATTTGCTAATAATGAACGATTCAGGATCACAGTTAGCTTTGTATGCTGGAGAAGACCAAGTTAAAATAATTCCTAATAGTTCAGAAGATTATTTGGTTAAAATTCCAAACCCAAGTAATGCAACAATGGATTTAATGATCTACAAAGTCACAAGCGGAGAAATTGAATCTGATGTTTATAAAAGGTGGAATGTAATTTTAGCATCTGATTATGAGTTAGAACATCGTTCAACTTGGCATGTAACTGGTTCAATTGAAGAAAATACAAGTGGTACTCTAAGTTTCAGTTATGTTGGTGGAACTGATTATAATGTAGATATATTTCTAAATGGTCAAACCGGTGCGAAATTAATTTCACTAGGCCCAGGCCAGAGTGGAAGACAAGTTGGAGTTGATTATGGAAACTATACACTGCATTATAGGTATTGGAACTCTGATCAAAATTCACCAGATGGTATGGAAATATTAGGGTGGACTGAAACAGAAATGGTGCTAGATTCAGAAGTTAACATTTTTGCAATATTGAATGCGCAGCGTCCTGAAATATTTATCCAGTTACCACATTGGACAGGAGAAGGTCCAATAGAAAATCAGTACGGGAATTTAACAATAATAAATTCTGTTGCTGAACCTGTATCAGTTTACGCAGGTGGTGTTTTGATAGAGCAAGTGATGTATACAGATGAACCAACTGATAATATGTCTACTATTGCATCTGGAGATATGGTTAACTATGTTTTACCAATTGGAGAATATACTTTAATTGCTAGAAGTTTGATGTACGGAACTCAATTGGCTTATGCTACTGTAACCATAGAAGTAGATGGATTCGTGAGTTGGGAAATTTTAGGTAATTAAGTTTTATCTTATTAGAGTCGGTTGGTTCACTAACCGACTCTAATATTTTATAAGTACTTTATGAAAAATCAAAATTATTTCATTGTTGTATTGTTGTTAATACTCTTTCAGTGCGAAGACCCTCCTACAGAAGTTGGACCTCTATTTCCAGATTGTCATAGTGAAATTAATTACTGCACGAGCGATGTTATCGGCAATTTGATCCTAGTGAATAATTTAGACGAAGAACTTTATTTATATGTTGCAGATACATTACTAAAGTATATTCCAGATAGTAGCGAATTTGTAATTAATCTAGTCGAGGGAACTTCCAGTCAAACGAATTTAAAAATTATTAAAGCAAACTCAATTGATAATCCCTTTATAGTACCAGAAAATAATTATATTTTTAAACAATGGAATATTATCGTTACTCAACCACCACAAAATAATATAAATGACATTGAGAAAAGTTGGGTGATAGAACAAGAAGATGAACCGGAAGGTTTTATAATATTGTCATATCCAGAGAATGATGAATGGGGTCAAGAAGTGATTTACAATGTTGACATTGTTCTAGATACATATAGTGGACCAACAATTGCTTGCTTACAACCTGGACAATCCATGAAAGAAGTAAGATTGACATATAACACTTACTACATTTATTTACATTATTGGTGGTCAGATCCAGAATCTTCTGGAGGTGTACAATATATTGGTTGGAATCCAGAGCCAGATGTGGATTCAGAACCTTATGATATTGTATTGAATACATTTAATGATACAATAGTTTTGGCACTTCCCACATATGAAAATAGTTCAGTTGGCAGATATGGAATTATAACTATCCAAAATAGTCATAATGAAACTGTTATAATAAAGGCGAATGGAACGCTGATTGAAAACTATGCAATCATGGCTAATCCACAGAATGCATCCAGTATTTCAGTAGGATCTGTTCAAGAGTATTTAATACCAGAAGATGTTTATAGCTTTGTAGCTATAACAGAACAAAATGTTACTATAGACGAATTATCATTTATTAATATTATTCAGAGAGACCCACTATATTGGGATGTCAACCAAGGCAACGAATGGTTAAGCATAGATATTCAAAATAATACTCAAGAAGTGTTAGTGATAAAAGAAACAAACTCTGATGATTATCTTGGTTATACTTTCCAACCAGGTGAAATTAGGAACAATATACAAATATCTACGAATATTGAGTTAATATCAGCAGTAACATCATATGATCCTGTAAAGGGTTCAACGACGGTTCCAACTTGTAATAGTTGGAATATAGTTGATTTAAATGAAGATTATTTGCCACCAAATGATATCAGCAATCTTGAACTCACTATGCTCCAAGGTGGGTATGAATTTACCTGGAATATGCCGAATGAAATTGAAACAGTAAAAATAATAAGAAATTCAGAAAGATATCCAATATCAATTGAGGATGGTGATATTGTATTAGATGATTATTCGGACTCCTATTCCTATATGGAAGATGACCAAGATTCAGATCATTATTATTATAGATTCTTTTCAGTTGATGCATTTGGAAATTATAGTTATGGGGTCATGGAGGACGCCTGGGTAAATAGGCTAGAAATTCAATCTGAGTTTAGCGATGGAGACATTATTGAGGGTTCAGAAATTACATTAAATTGGGAAGCTACTAATATTCCAGTCTCATTTTTATATTCACTTGACAATGCACTTTATGAGCATTATGCTTCTCCACATACAGTTGAAAGCGATGTGGGCTCAGTAGACTTTGTAATGTTAGATGATTCAGATTATGTTTTCAAGCTTAACGCCCTGGATGAATATGGAAATGAGTATGGCGAAGAAACATTTGAGTTTACAGTAAATGCATTTTCTGATAGAACAATGAGAATTCAACCGTGGCAGAGTTTACAAGCTTATGATTCATCTTTTACTGTTGATATAGTTGGCGATACTTCAATGGAAAATATTATTGATGAATATAAAATTGACTTACAGTTTGATTGTTCGACTCTAAATGTGGTTGAGAACAGTTGGGATATTGTTAATCTGCATACAAATACACCAAATTACAATGAAACTGGTTTGATCTCTTTTTATTGTGATGAAGATTGTAATAATGTAATACTAGCTCGTTTAGAATTTCAACATATGGGAAATACCAGTATTGACACTATAAAACTATTACCAACTTCAGCATTTTGGTTTGATAATGAAGAAGTTGAAATCAAGAATGGTGAATTTAATAGTGTTATATATTTCGAATAGGGATTTTAGTACAAACTTATTCATCAACTTCCAATATTTCTTCACTATCGTTCTTAACTGAATTGACAAGTCTCGATACTTGTTTTATGCTAAGTTCATCAAAAGTATAAGGTCTTAGCAAATCAAGTGCTTTAAATAATGGTGTATTTCCAATCCATATATTTTCTTCTTCAGGTGTTAGAATAACCGGCATTCGTTGGTGTATTCCTTTCACTTGCTCATTTGATTCAACCGTTATAATCGAAAATGAATTTATTCTTTGTCCTTCACTTGAGCTCCACACTTCCCAAATACCTGCAAACCATTATTAACAATAAAATTATAAGTGTTTCAATAACCACCGCTCTGTCCTTTTAAATTAAAATCCTCTATTTCATCAATACTAACTTGTGCGTTTGTATAAAATCACAAGCTTGCAATTTAACAAATATACACCAGATGCAAAATTATCATCAAATTACTTGGAATTGGAGAAACAGATTCGGTAAAATGATTTCATCAGGAATGTATTTTACGGTAATGCAAAGTGGCGATTTTATGGCAGTAAAGAAAATGATTATGTTGAAATAAGACATAAAGATTATGCCATTTGATTTTGTAATTGGGTGGCATAAACCCCTCGCAACTTTTTTCGGCTTATCCCGACACTATAGCTATTCGAACTTTTTAATTTAATAGGTTTAGATATTTTAAAAACACTATCTAACTTCAACAATATGAGGGTGTTACAATGATTACTCAAAACAAAGAGACTAAATTTACGAGGCTCAATTAGCCATAAGGCTGACAGTAC
>JACKQG010003773.1_pt1 | contig 18211 bp, 14 predicted proteins | sample 8237621 | NCBI WGS metagenome assembly JACKQG01 (sample SAMN15677084, study PRJNA649215) | marine metagenome | biome: marine; feature: Black Sea; material: saline water; isolation source: suspended particulate matter (SPM) from the Black Sea western gyre | collected 2013-06-09/2013-06-10 | depth... | reverse complement strand
GGGATATGGCCTGGATTATGCGGAAAAACACCGAACGTTGCCGTATATCGCTGAACTGAAGCATGGGGTTTATCAATAAAAGTGTTTATTTGCCCATATGTTTAAGTGTTTTCAGCTAAATGATTTTCAAAGATTAACACCAGAACACGTACGTAGATAAGAACAATCAAATGAGTTTTACCAAAGAAATTATCGACTTCAGCGGGCTTACTTATCCTGACATAATAGCCAAACTGACTGAACTCAACATTCCACTCACGGCTGAAGAAGCACTCAAAATTCAAAATGATATGTTGGGTCGAGCACCGTCACTGGCTGAACTTATTTTATTTTCCATTCAGGGTTCGGAGCACTGTAGTTATAAAAGCAGCCGGAACCATTTAAAACAATTTACCACGGAGGGTCCCGATGTGGTTCTGGGGGCAAAAGAAGATGCAGGTGTTGTGGCTGTTGTCATGGATAATGACGGCTATCGCTGGTGCATTGTTATGAGTCATGAATCCCATAATCACCCGTCTCAAATTGTGCCGTATGAAGGCGCAGCAACAGGTGTGGGTGGGAATGTCCGCGATGTATTATGTATGGGTGCAGAAGTAATCGCCTGTACAGATTCGTTCCGTTTTGGGGATATTAACAGTAATAAAACAAAGTGGATTCAAGACGGAGTCGTCGCGGGAATTGCCGGCTATGGGAATCCACTTGGCATCCCGAATGTCGGTGGTGATCTATATTATCACGAAGGATATAATGAAAATTGTTTAGTCACTCTGGTAACACTGGGCATTGTTCGGGAAAATGATATTATTCATTCCTATGCACCAAAAAAGGCTGATGGATTTGACCTCATATTAATCGGCAAGCCGACAGATAACAGTGGATTTGGCGGTGCCAGTTTTGCTTCCATTGAGCTGGAAGAAGAAAAGAAGGAACAAAACAAAGGGGCGGTGCAGGAGCCGAACGCATTCTTGGAACGGCACCTTTTAAAATCTTCATATGCTCTTTTTAACATTCTGAAAGAAAAAGGGCAGATCGATAAAATCGGTTTTAAGGATTTGGGCGCCGGTGGCGTGGCGTGTGCCAGCGTAGAGTTGGCAGAAACAACCGGATATGGCGCAGAAGTTTGGATGGACAAAATTCATATTGGCATGCTCGGTCTGCATCCGTCTGTGTATCTTTGCAGCGAAACACAGGAACGTTTTATGTGGGTGAGCCCGCCGGATGTAACACCATTGATTTTAGATCATTACAATCACGTGTTTGATTTGCCCGGCGTGAGCGAAGGCGCACGAGCTTCTGTTATTGGAAAAATTAGAGATGATGGTCAATACATTGTGCACAATGGCGATGAAGAACTTGTAAATGCAAAAGCAAAAGAAGTAACGGAAGGTTTTTTATATGATCGGCATTATGAAGCACGGAAAAATATATCTTCAGAACCGGTTTTGCCTGAGCCTCTAAATTATAATCAGATTTTATTGGATATTCTTTCCCATGAAAATATGGCAAGTCGCAAACCTATTTTTGAACAATATGACAAACAGGTTCAGGGGCGAATTCATACAGAAACCGGTTTGGCCGATTCCGGTGTAATGGCACCGTTTAATTCTGAAAAATATCCGGAAGAAATCCGGAATGTGGGCATCGCCCTCTCCACGGATCATAATCCGCGTTACGGACTTATAGATCCATACTGGGGCGGTGTGAATGCGGTGGTTGAATCCATGCGCAATGTGGCTTCTGTTGGTGCAACGCCACACGCTTTGTCCGATTGTCTCTGTTTTGGGAATCCTGAAAAACCCCATCAAATGTGGGAATTTGTTGAAAGCGTCCGTGGTGTTGCCGATGCGTGTAATACGATTACGTTAAAAGACAATCCAAATGACGCCACGCCTATCATCGCCGGGAATGTGAGTTTTTATAATGAATCCAAAAGTGGTGCGATCCCGCCGAGCCCGATTGTAAGTTGTTTGGGTCGACTTAAAGATGTTAATAAAGCTGTTCCTATGCATTTTCAAAAAACCACTTCGGTTTTGCTCATGGTCGGCGAACGAAAAGATGAATTGGGCGGTAGTGTTTACTATAGTCTTCATGATACGCTAGGCACAATTGTTCCAAAACCAAATTTAAAAGACGTAAAAAATCAAATTTTTGCACTCACCGATTGTACAGATAATGAATTGGTTTTATCCTGCCATGATATTTCGGATGGTGGTGTGGCATCGTCCGTAGCAGAAATGACTTTTGGAAATAACATCGGATGTGAAGTAAAAATTACAGGTGAACTTTCAAATGAAAAACTTTTGTTTTCCGAAACCGGCGGATTCGTTTTAGAAGTATCACCGAAAAATCTGGATACGATAAAAAATGTATTTTCAAAATACAACTGTGATATTTTTGAAATCGGAAGGATAAACAATTCTGCTACAATTCAAATAAATGATGTGATAAATCTTTCTGTGAAGGAAGCAAAAGAAGTGTGGACAAATGGACTTCGGGAAAAGCTCTAAGCCACAGAGAGCACTGAGAAAAAAGATTCCAATGCTAACTAACAACAAAAAGAAATAATGTCTGATAAACTTACAGAGTCGATTATTGGTGGTGCCATCGAAGTTCATAAAATATTAGAGCCAGGATTATTGGAATCCATTTATGAAGAAGCTCTCTGCCACGAATTAAAATTAAGGGGATTAACAGTTGCACAACAAAAAGAAGTGGATGTGGTTTATAAGAATAAGGTAATCAAAGGACAGCGATTGGACATCCTTGTAAACAATCAAGTTATTGTAGAATTAAAGTCAGTATCTGCTTTGCCAGAAGTTGCTATGGCACAAACATTATCATATTTAAAAGCAACGGGATTAAAAAGAGCTTTGCTCATCAATTTTTGTGAAAAGAAATTGATCGATGGAATTAAAAGAATTTCTAATTAACTCTCTGTGAACTCTGTGGCTAAAAAAAAGATAGATTACAAATCAGCCGGTGTAGACATCGATTCCGGGAATGAAGCTGTCGATCGCATCAAAGATGGCGTGAAATCCACTTTTACGTCCAATGTGCTTACGGGAATCGGAAGTTTTGGTTCTTTATATGATTTAAAACCCATTCTCGAAAATTATGAAAATCCCGTTATGGTTCAGAGTATTGATGGTGTTGGGACTAAAACCATCATCGCACGAAAGTTGAACAAATTCGATACCATTGGTATTGATTTATTGAGTGCTACCGCAAATGATATTTTAGTGATGGGTGCGCGACCTCTCACCTTTTTGGATTATATCGCTAACGATAAACTAAAGCCGAGAATTATAGAAGAAATTGTATCAGGGATGGTGAAAGCTTGTCGAGAAACGGGCGTCTCTTTGGTGGGTGGCGAAACCGCAGAAATGCCCGATACTTATCTTCCCGGTGAACACGATTTGGTTGGCATCATTACTGGTGTCGTGGAAAAGGAAAAAATTATTACAGGTGAAAATATCAAAGCCGGAGACGTTGTGTTGGGTTTGCCCTCCAGTGGATTACACACCAATGGTTATTCCTTAGCCCGAAAACTTTTTTTTGAGATCGGCGGATATAGCGTAAATGATATAATCCCGGAACTTGAAAAATCGGTGGGTCTCACATTACTTGAACCCCATATCAATTATACGAACCATGTTTTTGCAGCACTGGATTCGGGAATTGAGGTAAAAGGAATCGCCCATATTACCGGTGGCGGATTGTTGGAAAATGTTCCCCGCGTTTTACCCAGTGATTGCGGTGTTGAAATTCAAAAAGAGTCATGGTCTTCGATTCCAGTTTTTGATGTGATGCAATCCATCGGCAATGTGGATGAACACGAAATGTTTCGTGCGTTCAATATGGGAATCGGGATGGTTTTTATTGTGGATTCTGCTGATGTTAATACTGTGAAAAATGCATTGAAAGATTTTACGAATATTTATGAGATTGGAACTGTTGTGAGTGGAGAAAATAATGTATCTATTTTTTAAGCTGTCGAGACGACAGAGTGTTAGAAAAACATTTACCGGGAAAGTTTCTCTGTGAACTCTGCGGCAAAAATAGCAATCATACAGTTCCCCGGCTCCAATACAGAACGTGAAACTCTCATGGCTTGCCGTCGTGTAGGGTTAAATCCGGTGGAATTTTTATGGAATGAACCATCCGAAATATTATCGGATTTTGATGGGTATGTAATTGTCGGGGGGTTCGCTTACGAAGATCGTTCCCGCGCCGGTGTAATCGCAGCATTAGACCCCATAATGAAGCAGATCAAGATTGAATCAGAAAAAGGTAAGCCTATTTTGGGCATTTGCAACGGCGCACAAATTTTAGTGGAAAGCGGACTTGTCCCCGGATTAGAAAATCATCGTCTCGGCATAGCTCTCACTGATAATAAACGGGTGAAAAGTGGTCATGTGATTGGTGTCGGTTATTATAATATATGGGCAAACCTGCGTATGTCCGCACCTCCTGAACGCTGTGCATTTACACGCCATTTAGAGACAGACGATTGGATTAATATCCCCTTGGCTCATGGAGAAGGGCGTTTCATTATCCCTGATGAATTGTTAGAAAAAATGATCGCCAATGATCAAACCGTATTTCGGTATTGTGATGATTTGGGAAACATCATTGATGAATTTCCAACCAATCCAAATGGATCTATGCACAATTTGGCGGCGGTGTGTAATCCTGCCGGAAATGTTATGGCAATGATGCCCCATCCGGAACGAACGGAAAAAGGTGACTCCATTTTTTCATCCATGAAACAATTTATTGAAAACGGGAATCCCATTACAGACCACACACTGTCTTTTGAACGACCACACTATGAAGTATCCCACCGTGAGCCCAACCATGATCCGATCGAATGGATTATTGACTTGATTATCACTGATAACGAAGCCGCATCTATCCATAACGCACTGAATCATATTGGTTTTGATGTCACTGTTTCTCGCCAAACCCATTGGGAAATTTCCACAAAGGGTGATCGAGAATCTATCCTGAAAAAAATTGATGTCTCCGGTGAACTTTATAATTCAAACAAAGAGTTTATCAGCGGAATCAAACACAGTGACAATACCGCATCCTTCTTGGTACGACAAAAAGAAGATATGCGGGGACGGGCGAAATATGAATCCTTGACTGAACGATTTGAAATTGACGGAATCACCGAAATAAAACATGGCGCCATATGGAACATTACTGTAAAAAGCGGTAACTTTGACACCATAATTAACCAAATATTACACACACACATACTCTTCAATCCACTTGCTCATGAATGCTATCGAATTAAACAATCAGTATAACAGCCGCATCAAGGCGGGACTAAACAATACGTTAACCAAAACGGATTTGCCGGACATATCATCCGCCAACCGGCGGACAGGAAAAATACGGGATCAATACAATTTAGGCGATAAGATCGCACTGATCACCACGGACAGACAAAGTGCATTTGATCGTGTTTTGGCATCCATTCCTTTTAAGGGTCAAGTGTTAAATCTAACCAGCGCATGGTGGTTTGAACAGACGAAACATATTGTTCCAAATCATGTGATTTCCGTTCCTGATCCTAATGTAACATTGGCAAAAAAATGTGAAGTATTTCTCATTGAATTTGTGGTTCGTGGATATATCACCGGCAGCACAAACACATCGCTTTGGACGGTATACAATAAGGGTGACCGAGAATACTGCGGGAATGTATTACCAGGGGGGCTGGTGAAGAACCAAAAGCTTGAAACTAATATGCTCACGCCCACAACAAAGGAAGAATATCATGACCGTCCTATCTCGCCAGACGAAATTGTACACGAAAGATGGATGACACAAAAAGACTGGGAATATTGCAGTCAGAAAGCACTTGAACTTTTTGCTTTTGGCCAAAAGAAAGCGGCTGAACATGGATTAGTTCTAGTGGACACAAAATATGAAATGGGACGCGATGTTGATGGAAACATTGTACTCATTGATGAAATCCATACGCCGGATTCAAGTCGATATTGGATTGCCAAAACATACGATGAGCGAATGGCAGCCGGACAGGAACCCCAAAATATTGATAAAGAGTTTTTACGTCTCTGGTTTGTAAATAATTGTGATCCATATAATGATGAAACACTGCCGGATGCACCGGAAGAATTGGTAACCGAACTATCGAGTCGTTACATCTATTTATATGAAACTATTACGGGTGGATTGTTTCCATTTCCTGACTCGAGTAAGTCGGTTCAAGAAAGAATTAATGAAAATTTGAAAGGAATTATTTAAACCACAAGACACTGAGTATTTTCTCAGTGGACGCTGTGGTTATAAAAGGAAATTTATGAAAGCGATAATCATCATGGGTTCCACATCGGACAAACCCCACGCAAAGAAAATAACCGACAAGCTGGATGAATACGGCATCGCCTGGGAACAGCATGCTGCGTCTGCACACAAGCAACCGCTTGAAGTATTAGAGATTCTTAATACCAACAAAGAAGGAAAGGATATTGTGTATGTCACCATCGCCGGTCGGTCTAATGCCCTTTCCGGATTTGTGGCCGCTAATTCTGAATTCCCGACTCTTGGGTGTCCACCATTCTCGGATAAAACAGATATGTTAGTGAATATTCATTCCACCCTTCAAATGCCAAGCAACACGCCGGTGCTCACCGTAATTGATCCTGGCAATTGTGCGTTGGCAGTTAAAAGAATTTTCGGTGTCTGATCAGTTAAACACAATCTCACCGCTGGACGGGCGCTATGGTAATAGTGTAAAGGATTTATCCGTCTATTTTTCTGAAATGGCCCTCATGCGATATCGCCTGAAAGTTGAGATCGAATATCTTATCGCATTGGGGAATGAAAAGGGTATTAAAGAGCTTCCCTTGTTCTCCAAGGATGAACAAACTCACCTCCGAAATATTTATGAAATTTTCGATGTTGCCGATGCCGAAGAAATCAAAGAGATTGAAGTCACGACAAATCACGATGTGAAAGCTGTTGAGTATTACATTCAAGGTAAGGTAAAAAAATCCTTACATCCGTGGGTCCATTTTGCTTTGACTTCTGAAGATGTGAACAATTTGTCTTATTCTCTAATGTGGAATGATGGACTGAAAAAGATTTACTTACCTGCACTTCAATCGTTAAATACAGACTTGAAGAAACTCGCGCGGAAATATAAAAATACATCCATGCTTGCGCTCACCCACGGACAACCAGCCACGCCCACCACATTTGGAAAAGAATTGGCTGTGTTTTGTGGACGGCTGGACCGTCAAATTGATCCGATCAAATCCATTCGTTTATTAGGAAAGTTTGGCGGGGCTACAGGAACTTGGTCTGCACACACAGTCGCTTATCCGGAAGTAGACTGGTTACATTTTGCCAAACAGTTTATTAAATCTATCGGGCTTGAGCCCAATCTAATTACCACCCAAATTGAACCCCATGATTCATTAGCTGAAAGTTATCATCAGATTGTGCGCGTGGACACTATTCTCATCGATCTATGTCGGGATATGTGGTCATATATCAGCCGTGGTATTCTGAGTCAGAAGAAAGTGAAGGGTGAGGTTGGGTCTTCAACCATGCCACATAAGATCAACCCTATTCAATTCGAAAATGCGGAGGGTAATCTTGGGATTGCCACCTCCCTCTTAAATCACTTAGCAACCAAATTACCCGTGTCCAGGATGCAGAGAGACATTTCCGACAGCACTGTCCTACGAAACCAAGGAGTTGTTTTGGGGCATGCGTTTCTCGCTGTGCAAAACATCCAGAAGGGACTTTCCAGAATTACCATCAATAAGAAGAAAACAGAATATGAACTAAACCAACACTGGGAAGTTCTTTCCGAAGCATTGCAAACACTCTTGCGAAAACGTGGTAAAACAGATGCATATGAACAATTAAAATCCATTACTCGAGGACAAAAAATAGATGCAAATATATTGAAGAAATTTATTTCCTCTCTTTCTATTTCAAAATCCGACAAGGACATTCTTCTCTCTCTGAATCCCGTTAACTATACCGGAATAGCAGATAAACTCGTGGAGACATTATAACATGTGTGGTATCGTCGGAATCTACTCTCATAAACCCGTCGCAGCAGAAATCTATGATAGTCTCATTCATCTTCAGCACAGAGGACAGGATGCTGCAGGAATTCTTACATATACAAAAAATACACAAAGAAAATTTCATATTAAAAAGGGGGCAGGGCTTGTCCGCGATATTTTTGACGAACAGAACATGGCAAGACTTCAAGGGAACCTTGGGATTGGTCACAGCCGATATCCAACCGTAGGCGGATTTGGGATCGAAGACGCACAGCCTATCTGGACTGCAGCTCCGTATGGGATCGCAATGGCTCATAATGGTAACATTGTTAATTATCCTGATTTGGTGAAAGAGCTTTGGCAAAAAGACCGAAGACATCTTAATGCGTCAGTTGATATCGAAGTTGTTCTTCATGTTTTTGCACATGCACTTGATAAAGCTACCCTCACAAATCCGGATAGTGATTTTTTTGATTTAATCTGCTCGGCGGTACAATCTACCTTCAGTCGTGTAAGCGGTGCATATTCTGTTGTTGCAATCATAAGCGGAAAAGGAATGGTTGTCTTTCGGGATCCTCACGGTATTCGTCCGCTGGCAAGAGGCATCCGTAGAAACGAAGATGGTTCTGATGATTATATTTTTTCATCAGAAACCACGATGTTTTACTCCCTTGGTTATGATTTAGATGGTGATATTCATCCCGGAGAAGTCGTTTATATTGATCTGGAAGGGAATTGTTTTTCCCGAAGATTAACAGAAAACCAATTTTCCCCGTGCATTTTTGAATACGTATATTTTGCCCGCCCGGATACAACAATGAATAAAATTAGTGTATATCGTGCCCGACTGAGGATGGGACAAAACCTGGCAAGACGATGGAAAGAAACCTATCCTGATATTTTGCCGGATATTGTTATTCCAGCCCCTTCCACTGCCAATACTTCCGCTCTTTCTATGGCATTTGAGCTGGGCATTCGTTATTCGGAGGGGTTATATAAAAATCCGTTTATTGGGCGAACCTTTATTATGCCCGGGCAGCTGCAGAGAAAAAAATCAGTTAAATATAAACTGGTCCCGCAGGAACTTGAGATACGAAATAAAAAGGTGATGATCGTTGATGACAGCATTGTGCGAGGTAATACAAGTAAGGAGATTGTAAAAATGGTTCGGGACTTCGGTGCGAAAGAAGTGTATTTTGTCTCTGCGTGCCCACCTGTTAAATCACCTTGTTTCTATGGCGTTGATATGCCGACACGATGTGAACTGATTGCATCAAATATGAATATAGAGGATATTAGAAAAGAGATGAACGTAGATATTTTGTTTTATCAGAATATTGCAGAATTAGTTGAGGCAGTTACGCGAAAGGGAGACCATAATATTGATCGCCCCTGTTTGGCTTGCCTGGATGGTGTGTATCCTGTCGGCAATATTAATAAAGATATAATGAACGGATTAGAGACACAGCGGAATCATGAGCGACTTAAAATTTAATAATAACAATTTTCATCGCATTCATCGTTTTTATCAGACACGTGTAAACACGTTTTCAATATCTTCCAAATTATATGCGGTCATTAATAATGAAAGTTAATCGTCAGTGAAAATATTAGTTATTGGCGCAGGGGCGCGGGAACATGCCATCGTTCGAGCCCTGTACCGTTCTCCCCAACAAAAAAACATTTTCTGCCTTGCATCAAACACGAACCCGGGAATAGCCGAGCTCTGTGATGAAATCTTTATTGGGAATTTTAACGATTCCGAATTTGTAGTAAGCTATGCAAATGAAGTGAATGCAACTCTCGCCATCGTCGGACCGGAAAATCCATTAGCGAATGGTATTGCTGATGCTCTTTGGAAAGCCGGAGTTAAAGTCATCGGTCCAAAAAAAGATCTGGCTCAAATCGAGACATCCAAAGCATTTACCAGGAATTTACAGTCTGACTATATGATTCCGGGGAGTCCAAAATATCGCACATTTTTATCCTTGGATGGCGTTACAGATTTTCTAAATGAATTAGGCAAAAATTTTGTGGTAAAATATGATGGCCTTGCCGGTGGAAAAGGAGTGAAGGTGGCTGGTGATCACTTGCATTCTCACGATGATGCGATCGCTTATTGCCTGGAACTGATGGCTAAGGGCGGTGAATTTGTGATCGAAGAAAAACTTATCGGACAAGAATTTTCTCTTATGAGTTTCTGCGATGGGGAACATCTTATTCATATGCCTGCTGTACAGGATCATAAACGAGCGTACGAGGGCGATACGGGTCCCAACACTGGCGGTATGGGTACCTATTCCGACGCAAACCACTCACTCCCATTTTTAACGGTTGAGGATATTTCTCATTCCCATGCCATCAATATTGCTACAGCAAAAGCATTGAAAGAAAAATTCGGGGAGGGGTACAAAGGTATTCTTTACGGCGGTTTTATGGCTACCGCTGATGGTGTAAAACTCATTGAATACAACGCTCGGTTCGGTGACCCGGAAGCTATGAATGTTTTACCACTCTTAGATTCTGACTTTATCGATATCTGTCAGGGAATTACCGATGGAGCGCTCGATCAGATTGATGTTCAGTTCAAAAACAAAGCCACCGTCTGTAAATATGCCGTTCCTGAGGGTTACCCTGATAACCCTATAAAAGGTGAACCGATTGATGTATCCAAAATTGAAAACCCCAACAGGCTGTTTTATGCTTCCGTAGACATCCAAGATGGACAATTAGTAGAGGCGGGAAGTCGAACGGTTGCCGTTGTTGGAATAGCTGATTCAATTACAGAAGCGGAAAAAGTTGCAGAAAATGAAGTCTCTGCTGTGAAGGGTCCTTTATTTCATCGAACGGACATTGGAACAGATGAATTGATTCAAAAACGAATCGATCACATGAAATCGCTCCGACAATGAAACTCGGAATTTTAGGCTCTACCAAAGGTACGGACTTACAGGCAATTCTAAATGCCATCAATCATGGTGAATTGGAGGTAGAAATATCTGTCGTCATTTCCAATCGGGAGAAAGCTTATATTTTGGAGCGAGTCAAAAACTATAATTTGCCCTCCTATTTCATTTCACACAAAGGAAAAACTCGGGAAGAATTTGATAAAGAAGCGACAGCAGTTTTGAAAAAACACAAAGTTGATCTTGTACTGCTTATCGGCTTTATGCGTATCTTATCTGCGGAATTCTGTCGGGAGTGGCAGGATAGAATTTTGAATGTCCACCCATCTCTTTTGCCAAAATATGCCGGCGGAATGGATGCCAATGTCCATGAAGAAGTACTAAAAAATGGCGATTATGAAACAGGATGTACGATTCATTTTGTCACAGAAGAAGTGGACGGCGGTCCCATTCTGATTCAGAAAAAATGCAGAGTTGACCGGAATGATACTGTGGATACATTAAAAGCAAAGGTCCAAAAATTAGAAGGCGAAGCCTTTATTGAAGCAATTAAAAAATTTGAATGTGTTTAAATGTAAACATTTTCATATTTCACTACGAGCAATTCACCTTAACACTTTAACCTGCCAAGAAACCGGCAGGTCCGCCTGCCGGACGGGCAGGCACTTAAATACTCAAACACATAAACACATGATTAATAATCCAACCTTAAATCAAGAACCAATAAAAATAAAACGTGCCCTTCTTTCCGTCTTTGACAAAACAAACATAGTGGATTTCGCCCAATCTTTAAGTGGTTTTGGTGTTGAAATTTTATCCACCGGAGGTACCGCGAAAGCGCTGCGAGATGCAAATATTCCTGTCACCGACGTGAGCGATTACACCCAGTTTCCTGAAATTATGGATGGTCGTATAAAAACCATAAACCCAATGGTAGAGGGGGGTATTCTCGGTCTTCGAGACAAACATGCTGATGATGCAGAGGCGAACAATATCAAATGGATTGACCTTGTGGTTTGTAATCTTTACCCGTTCTCTGAAACCACTTCTCGAGAGGATTGTAATTTTGCGTTGGCACTGGAAAACGTGGATATTGGCGGTCCAACAATGATCCGTTCTGCAGCAAAAAATGTTGGGTGGGTTTGTTCTGTGGTAGATCCTGCAGACTACTCGAGTATTACAAATGAGTTGGAAACAAATTCAGAACTTTCGTTTGAAACACGAAAACAACTTTCCGCAAAAGCTTTTGGTCATACAGCACAGTACGATACCATTATTCATAATTATTTGAAGGAAGAAAAGTTGTCGGAGGATTTTTCGCTCACCTTCACCAAACATTCCACTATGCGCTATGGTGAGAATCCCCATCAGTCTGCCGCGTCCTATAAAATTCCCGGGAATAACGAACCCAATATTTTGAATGCAAAAATCCACCAGAGAAAGAAACTCTCTTACAACAATATCATGGATGCAGATGGTGCTTTAGCTTGCGTACGTGAATTTAATGAACCGGCATGTGTGGTGGTTAAGCACTCTAACCCTTGCGGGGTTGCAATCGGTGATGATCTATTAGATGTATACACCCGCGCATTCAATGCGGATTCATTGTCTGCGTTCGGCGGAATTATTGCATTTAATCGCACGTGTACGAAAGAAATTGCGGAAGAAATAGGAAAAGTATTTGTCGAGATTGTTTTAGCTCCAAACTTTGAACCGGAAGCGTTGGATATCTTTAAAAAGAAAAAAAATTTACGTGTTCTGGAAATCGGTGACTTTGGAAACCGCAGCCCAAAAACAGAATATCGATACGTAGATGGCGGATTGCTTGTCCAGGAGACCGACTTAAAAATATTGACACATGAAGACCTAAAAACTGTAACGAGGGTGACTCCTACGAAATACGATATTGAAACGGCTCTGTTTGCATGGAAAGTACTCCGTCACGCAAAATCAAACGGGATTTTAATAGCAAAAAACAATACCACTATTGGTCTGGGTGTCGGACAAGTCAGTCGTGTTGATGCCGTCAATATGGCGTTAATAAAAGGCGGTGAAAAAGTAATGGGAGGGGTTTTGGCCTCCGACGCTTTCTTTCCCTTCCGGGATAGTATTGATGTTATTAGTGACACCGGAATCACCACAGTTATTCAACCCGGGGGTTCGATACGAGACCAAGAAGTCATTGATGCGTGTAACGAACATAATATTGCTATGCTTTTTACCGGAACCCGTTGTTTTAAACATTGATTGAATTTATTTGATATGGATAAATCTGCGATATTATTTTTAGACGATGGTCAAGTCTTCAGGGGGTTTTCTTTTGGGGCAGAGGGAGAAACGACCGGAGAGGTATGCTTTAATACCGGAATGACCGGTTATCAGGAAATCCTCACAGATCCTTCTTACTGTAAACAGATTGTTACCATGACCTCTCCCCATATTGGAAACACGGGTGTAAACGGTGATGATATTGAATCAAGCCGGATCCAAGTCGCCGGATTTGTCATTAAAGAAGAAATGGAAATTCCATCTAACTGGCGTTCCACACAATCTATCGGTAATTATTTACGGGAGCAGAACATCGTTGGAATTCGGGGAGTCGATACGCGGGCTCTTACACGAAAGATTCGTAATCAAGGTGCCATGAACGGAATTATATCTACTGTAGATTCCGACTTAAAATCCCTCAAAAATAAATTAGCGAACACACCCTCTATGCACGGGTTAGATCTTGCGATGAAGGTTACCACCAAAAAGCCCTATTCCAGATCCAGAGAAAACAGAGGAAAATATAATGTGGCTGTCATTGATTATGGTGTTAAAACAAATATTCTGCGTTTGTTGGAATCTCATGGATGTAATCTAAAGGTTTTTCCTGCTAATACTTCATCGAAAGAGATACTTGCTTTCAACCCGGATGGTGTGTTCTTAAGCAATGGTCCCGGAGATCCGGCGGCGGTAACTTACAGCATCGATATGGTGTGTAAAATTATAGGGGAAAAACCAGTGTTTGGGATTTGTCTTGGTCATCAGATATTATCACTGGCATTAGGCGCAAAAACATTTAAATTAAAATTCGGGCATCGAGGCATCAATCATCCTGTAAAAAATCTTGAAACAGGTTCTGTTGAAATTACCAGCCAGAATCATGGTTTTTCTGTAGATTTAGATCATTTACCTAATAATATAATTCCGACACATCTAAATCTGAATGACAACACGCTGGAGGGGATCCGATGTACAGACATTCCTGCCTTTTCGGTTCAATACCATCCGGAATCAAGTCCGGGTCCTCATGACAGCCGATATCTATTTCAACATTTTCTTCATTTGATGAATGCCTAAAAGAACAGATATACACTCAATTTTGATTATCGGCGCCGGTCCTATCGTCATCGGTCAAGCTTGTGAATTTGACTATTCCGGTACTCAGGCTACCCAAGCACTTAAAGAAGAAGGCTATCGGGTTGTCTTGGTGAATTCTAATCCTGCGACCATCATGACAGATCCGGATTTGGCGGATGTTACCTACATTGAACCCCTTACTGTAGAATATATTACAGCCATTATTGAGAAGGAACGCCCCGACGCCATCCTTCCAACAGTGGGTGGTCAGACTGCTTTGAATCTAACCATGGAACTTCACAATCAGGGACTATTGGATAAATACGGCGTAAAGCTGATTGGTGCACAAGTGGATGCCATTAATAAAGCCGAAGACAGGGAAAAATTTAAGGAAGCTATGGATTGTGTAGGCATCAACACAGCCCAAGGCGGATTTGTACATTCTTGGCAAGAAGCAGAAGAATTAATGGAGAACATGAACTTCCCCACAATTATTCGCCCATCCTTTACCTTGGGCGGCAGCGGCGGGTCTGTCGCATACAACCACGAAGAATTTCAGGAATTACTGGAAAACGGACTTCACGCCAGTCCTATCACTGAGGTGCTGGTGGAAGAGTCGCTACTCGGTTGGAAGGAATTCGAGCTGGAGGTGATACGTGATAAAGCAGACAACGCTATTATTGTATGTTCTATCGAAAATATAGATCCTATGGGTGTACACACTGGGGATTCAGTGACCGTGGTTCCCGCCATGACCCTCACCGATAAAGAATACCAGCAGATGCGCAACTGGGCAATCCTTTGCCTGCGTACTATTGGTGTGGAAACAGGCGGCTCCAATGTACAGTTTGCAGTCAATCCGGAAAATGGCTGTATGATCATCATTGAGATGAATCCACGGGTAAGCCGTTCATCTGCTCTCGCTAGCAAGGCTACCGGGTTCCCAATTGCAAAAGTTGCAGCCAAATTAGCTGTAGGTTATACGCTGGATGAGCTTCCCAACGATATCACCGGAAAGACGTTGGCAGCCTTTGAGCCGACCATCGATTACATTGTGACAAAAATTCCACGATTTGATTTTGAGAAATTTCCTTCGGCATCCGGACATTTAGGTGTACAGATGCAGAGCGTGGGTGAAGTAATGTCTATTGGTCGAACGTTCAGGGAAAGTTTGCAAAAAGCTTTTCGATCGCTGGAAGTTGGATTGGATGGGCTGGAACCAAAACCACCGGCTGGGGGGGACGTGAATGTCAGCAGAGCACGATCGTTGGACATGTCCACTTTACGATATGCTACAGCTTTTCGATTGCTAAAAGTACGTCAAGCCTTTTTGGAAGGACAGTCGGTAGAAGATGTTTATAACATAACAAAAATAGATCCGTGGTTTTTACGCCAAATAGAAAAAATCGTAGAATTACAAAATAATGTTGGGTCGCATTATAATACGTCTCTACGTGAATTAAAACAAAATGGGTTTTCTGATAAGCAAATTGGACGGATGTTCGGAGTAACAGAAATAGACGTACGTAACAAACGGAAAGCAGAGGGGATATGTCCTTCCTACAAGGTTGTGGACACGTGTGCTGCTGAATTTGAAGCAAAGACACCCTATTGTTATTCCACTTACGATGAAGAAAATGAGGTCACTCCGCTCGAAGGTAAAAAGGTAATGATCCTTGGGGGAGGTCCCAATCGCATCGGACAGGGGATTGAGTTTGATTACTGTTGTGTCCAGGCGGTTTTTGGGTTGCAAGATCTTGGTTATAAAACCATAATGGTGAATTGTAACCCGGAAACGGTAAGCACGGACTTTGATCTGGTAGATCGTCTTTATTTTGAACCAATTACGTTTGAAGATATACTCAATATCGTGGAATTTGAAAATCCGGATGGTGTCGTGGTACAGTTTGGCGGTCAGACACCCCTAAAAATCGCCAATGATTTGTCCAGGGCCGGAGTGCCTATTGTCGGTACATCGCCGGAGGATATTGACTTGGCGGAAGATAGAGAAAAATTTGGCAGGATTTTAGATAAGCTAAACGTGACCTGTCCGAAGTATGGCACTGGAAGGACTCTGGACGAGGTCGTTAATGTGGCTGAACATATTGGTTTTCCGGTATTGGCTCGTCCTAGTTATGTGTTGGGCGGTCGGGCAATGGAAATCGTTTATTCAAAAGAGCAGCTGATTGACTACATAGCTCGATCTGCAGATGTGACAGAAGGGCACCCGATTCTGATTGATGAATTCCTTGAAGATGCCTTCGAATTTGACGTAGATGCACTCTGCGATGGAGAAACGGTTCATATCGGAGCAATCTTACAACATATTGAAGAAGCGGGAATCCATTCCGGCGACTCCGCTTGCGTCTTGCCGCCATATCGAATAACCATCGCGACAATGGAAGAAATTAACCGCGTTACGAAATCCCTTGCATTTGAATTGAATGTTAAGGGACTCATTAACTTGCAGTTTGCTTACAAGGATAAACGAGTATATGTGCTGGAAGTAAACCCAAGAGCCAGCCGAACAATTCCTTTCGTAAGCAAGGCTACCAATGTCCCTCTGGCGAGAATTGCGGTGAAACTGGCTGTCGGAGAAAAATTAAAATCTATGGAATTGAGGGCGTGGGATGAGATCAATCATATTGCGGTAAAAGAAGCCGTATTGCCGTTCAACAAGTTTCCTGAAGAATCTATCTTCTTAAGTCCGGAAATGAAATCCACGGGGGAAGTAATGGGGCTTTCTCCGACATTTGGAGATTCGTTCCGACGAGCCACGATAAGTGCCGGCAATTACTTCCCAAAAGATGGGTGTGTATTTATATCGGTCAACGATTGTGATAAAATGGATGTCATTCCCGTCGCTCGTGATCTGTTTGAAATGGGTTTTAACATTGTCGCGACAGCAGGGACTGCACGTGAGCTAAATCGTAACGGTATTCCCACACAATCCATTTTTAAAGTCGGCGAAGGGCGTCCGAATGTGGTAGACGGGATCAAAAATGATGATATTCAACTGGTGATCAATACGCCACTTGGAAAGCAATCCCGTTATGATGAAGAATCCATCGGGCGAAATTGTATCCAAAAAGGAATAATGGCGATCACAACCCTCTCCGGTGCAGAAGTTGCTATTCGGGCGATTCGCTTAAATCAAACGGTTGTCGTGCAGCCTATTCAGGAATATTTTACCTAACTAACAACCGTTCCGGGCGTTTTTATCTGTCCTCTCCTCTTGGGTTTGTCCCGACAGAGAAAGCGTGGAGCACCCCATCCAGCCAACCTTCCTCTTTTTCTTTTTCTCCTTGAAAATGCTCGTACCCCATCATGACAAAGTATACCGCTTTATCAAAAAAATAAATTACTCTTCGATTAAATTCAATCAGACGCTGCATATCCAAGGCATTCATGGTGATGACTTCTTCAAACAAATGATCGCAGAGATTTCTTCGTGCAAGGATGACCGCATACACCACTTCCGGGAGGGATATGCCCTGCATTTTTCGTTCTTCACCGATCATCATAAAATATCTGGCTAGATCACGAGATGAAACCTCCCATTCCATCCACAAGCTCAGTTTCTCGTATACCTCGTGTATGCGCTGGACAAGCGATTCATCTTTGAGTTTATGATAAGATGCTGTGTTTGCATTGGCTTTGAGCATAGTGACCCAATCCCGAGTCATGCGATCAGCTTGTTTTTCAAGTAACCACGCCAGTTTGTCATTTAACATATTTAATCCCCACTTTGTCTTTTTGAAAAAAAGTATTGTTCCTATCAAGTTTTACGAATGCATTAACGCAATGTTCAAGGAAATGTTGTATAATTAGGATAGTCGGTTATAATCCCGTGAACATTTCGTTTTTTTAACCACGCAATTGCAGGTTTGGTATTTACCGTCC
>JACKQG010003772.1_pt1 | contig 18219 bp, 15 predicted proteins | sample 8237621 | NCBI WGS metagenome assembly JACKQG01 (sample SAMN15677084, study PRJNA649215) | marine metagenome | biome: marine; feature: Black Sea; material: saline water; isolation source: suspended particulate matter (SPM) from the Black Sea western gyre | collected 2013-06-09/2013-06-10 | depth... | reverse complement strand
ACTGCTAAGATTCTTGCGAAGAGAGCCAAATGAAAGTACTACCTTGAAAGGGATGGTCAAACCTGTCTTTAACCTGTCCCGTCAGTTCTCCACGACACGGAGGCAATCCTGGGGAAAGCGGTGGGTCCCTTCTTTGTCAAGGGTGACCTCAATGAGGGCGTCAGGATCATTCTTGACCGTATCAGGATCGGTCACGACGCCGCGCAACCCCACATATCGGTCCATATAGTCCTGCCAGCTTTCATCCTTTGATCGCTTATATACTTCAACCTTTTGTCTTTTGCGAAACGCCATTATTTCCCCTCATGCGTTTGAATCAAACGAGAGTTTTCGGTCTGTGCGGTTAGACCCCAGCAATTTACAGGTCGAAAGCCTTGGGTGGCCTCATTTCTGCATGGCTTTCGGCTGTAGACTTCCGGGCACACTCCAGACAGAGCACCTTGTCTCTCAGATGCTGACTTATCCCCTGAATTTTTTTACTTATGAAGTCGTGATACCTGGCGGGCCCGACGACGGCGCCACACATCTCGCACTTTTCCACCTTAAGACGATTCAGTATGGTGCCGCATAAACTCAAGACCCTTTCCTCACTCCATTCTTCCATACGGATGGCCCCGGTTGGGCAGTTGGCAGCACAGGCACCACAGAGGATGCACCTCTCTGCAGTTATCCTCAAATCTGTAGGATATGGATGATCGAAATCCAGGTATCCCATTTGCAGGGCATCAATCCCCATCTTGTTACGACAGATATCGACGCAGATGCCGCATCGGATGCAGACATCGCATCTGAGACAACGCCGGGCCTCTTCCCGGACGCTGTTTTCCGAATAACCTAATTCCACCTGCTGAAACGTCACCCGTCTTCTTTCGTCATTAAGCATCCTCATCACCGGCCGTTGAAGGGACATCTTGGTTGAGGCGGGCACCTGAATAAACTCCATCCGGGAGCGGCGGACAGGAACCGGCGGCATCTTGGGCTGAGGGATTTCTGAGAGATACCGATCGATGGCGTCAGCCGCTCGCTTCCCCCCGCCAATAGCCTCTACTACCGTGGCAGGTCCGGAGACGACATCACCGGAGGCAAAAACTTCCTCCATGGAGGTCTCCATACTCGCAACGTTGACCCCGATGGTATTTCGCCGGGACCATTTCAGATCCCCTAAGTCGACGAACCCGGTACGATCTACTGTCTGGCCGATAGCAGGAACCACGGAGTCCACTTCAACCTCGAAAACACTCCCTTCAACAGGAATGGGACGTCGCCTGCCACTTTCGTCTTCCGGACCCAATTCGGTTCTGATACAGTTAAGGGATGTGATCCTGCCATCCGCCCCTTTGATTTCTATGGGAATCGTCAGAAAGGAAAACCTGACCCGCTCTTCCTCGGCCTGTTGCACCTCCTCTTCATTGGCGGGCATATCGGAACGGGACCTTCGGTATATAATGGAAACCTCTTCACACCCAAGCCTGATACATGTCCTGGCGGTATCAATGGCCGTGTTGCCACCCCCTAAGACAGCCACCCTGTTCCCCGGCTTACGTCTGTCTCCAAGCGCGACCCGGCGGAGAAGGGTAAGCGCATCGATCACGCTTGGATAGCTTTCCTCTCCCTCAATCCCCAGTTTATAGGAACCATGGGCTCCGATGGCCATAAGGAAGGCTTCAAATCCTTCCGCTTTGAGTTGATCAAGACTCACGTCTTTTCCAAAACGGGTATTGAGCCGGAATTCAACCCCCAGCGCTTCGATCATGGCCACTTCCCTGTCAATCACCTCCCTTGGGAGGCGGTATCTGGGAATCCCCACCATCATCATCCCCCCGGCCATGGGAAGGGTATCAATGACGGTCACCGCATATCCTTTGAGGGCAAGATAATAGGCAGCGGTCAGCCCGGCCGGGCCAGCGCCGATGATACAGACCTTCCGGTGGTTGTCCGGGTTCTTTTCCGGGTTCCTGTAAAGCCCGTCGGACATGGCCCGTTCTGCTGCAAACCCCTTGAGGTATTTGATAGCGATCGGCGTGTCGATTCGGCCCCTCACACACATGAATTCACAGGGATTGGTGCATATGAGACCGCATATCCAGGGGAAGGGGTTGTCTTTGCGTATCAGTTCGATAGCCTCCGCATCATGCCCCTGGGCGATAAGCGTGACATAGCTTGGCACATCAATCCCTGCAGGACACGCCATCTGACAGGGAGAAGGGGTTAACCGGGCACAGTCCGTAACCGGACAGATCTGGGTCTTCAGATGGCTCTCAAAGACCTCCCGGTGCTCCGACAGGATTGAAGAGACCATCGCGCCCGTGTCCCTGCAGGCCGCATCAGGCCCTTCTTTTTCGAGGCTGCGGGCAAGGGATTCCATGGCGGGGATGTGGTCATCCCCCCCTCTTCCGGAACCCACATCCTCCATAAGTTTCAATATCTCTTCAGCTATCTGCCTGCATCTTGCATTCTTCAAATTCCCTTTGGAAATGACCTCAGAGAGCCTTTCGATGGTCTTGGCAACAGGGCAGACTGGTTTTACCATGGCACATTCACCTGGAATCGAGGACGCTGAACAGGACAAAAGGCATCCGGCCAAAGCGTTCTCTTTTCTGTGGAAGATCGCGTTTGGTTCATGATAGAGATTACCATTTCACGGATTAAGCCAGAGAGGCCATTGCGTTGGCATAGCGCTCCCGTCTCATCGACGGGATCGTCTCAGCACCTCCAAAATGGAGACAATGGGTGGTGCAAACAGTGACACAGGCTGGCTTGAGCCCACGGTCAATGCGGTCGATACAATAATCGCATTTGACCACTTTTCCGGATTCAGGGTTCCACTGGGGGGCCCCCCAGGGGCACGCCGATATGCACGTTTTGCAGCCGACGCAGAGCGACCTGTCTACAAAGACAATGCCATCCTGTGCTCGCTTCTGCATGGCCCCGGTTGGACAAGCGGCCACACACCAGGGATCTTCGCAGTGAAAGCAGGGCATAAACGTATATGCGGCCCTCGGCAGGTTACTGACGAAGACCGGCCCCACGGTCACAATCTCGCACAGTCTGGGACCCACCGGCAGGTTCTTGTTGCTCTTGCAGACCACTTCGCAGCTGCGGCACCCGATACATTTTTTGGCGTCCTGAAACAGGTAGTAATTGCTCATGCTTTTTCCCTTTATTAGCCCCTCATGTCCTTCTCTATCCTCTTTACTGTGACAAAGGTGTGATGCAGGGCTGGGCTCCCCCCAATCAAATCAGAGACATTTTCCATCAAAACGGCATCGCTCATCCCTTTACGAAACGAACGGGCGGCCAGTTGAGATTCATGCCCGTAACCGTGGAGCATGAACACCGCCTCAGGCTGAATAAGATCGGTCACAAAGACCTTCATCTGGCCTGAACCGTGATTTGATGATATCTCAACCAGATCACCATTCCTTATCCCTAGCTTCTCCGACCTTTTGGAATTAATCCACAAGAGATTTTCAGGGGCAAGTTCATTCAGATATGGGTTGTTCTGGGTTGAGACATGGGTGTGTAAGGCACAACGACCCACTGTTAGCCTGAACTGGTCTTCAGGTGGCGATGGCACAGTTTTATAAACGGGAAATGAATCAAATCCGGCATTCTCAAGCATTGATGAGACAAATTCTATCTTACCCGAGGGTGTCTTGAATTTGATTGAATCCTTCCTATCCCAAAAGATTTTTTTCTCCGTATAAGCCACAAAGCCCGTTTTCCTGAAATCCTCCAGATGGAAACCCGTTACTTCCAATTGCCATTGAACCAGATCTTCCATGGTCTCATAGGGAAAGTATTCCCCGTTTCCCAACCGCTCCCCAAGCTGTTTCAGGATGATGGCCCCGGGCCAGGTATCATAACGAGGCGTTGCGGCCTGATGGCGTAAGAACATCTGGGGCTTGAGCCCATTTGCCTGTTGGACGCAATCCATACGTTCCAGATAGGTCGATTCAGGCAAGATAACATCGGAGTACCAGGCAATATCGCTGTAATTGGTATCGATAGCCACGATAAGGTCCAGTTTTTCCAAGGCCTTCTTAGTGGTATTTGTGTCCGGGATGGACATAAGGGGATCAAAACGATAGCAGAACAGGGCCTTAATCGGGTATGGATCCTCGTTCAGGATCGCCTTTGGCAGCATTTGGCCTACACCATGGCTCGGATCCGGAAGGGGAAAATCGGGGGTCCCCACCTTGTCGAAACGGGGAGCTTTGATCTCGGGAAAGGACTGTTCGGTTAGTTTGCGTGCGGGTTTACCGCCCACCTCTCCCGGTTCTTTCTTGAAGAAAAGACCACCTGTTGCCTCCACGCTTCCCACAAGCGCATTTAAGATAAAAATTGAGCGGCGCATATGAATTTCATTGGTGTGGTTAGCTCCTCGGTAGCCGTAATGAAAGACAACCGAAGGTTTGTCCCTGCTCATCTCGCGCGCCAGATCGACGATCTCCCGGGCGGAAATGCCGGTCTCTGTTTCGGCCCATTTCGGGGTATATGGCTGGACAAAATTGTGGAGCGGGTCCAGACCGATAACCCAGCGATTTACGTAGACCCCATCGTACAGGTTTTCTCTAAGGATGACATGTATCAGGGCATAGTTGAGTGCCAGATCTGTTCCCGGTCTGATCATCCAGTAGCGGTTTGCCTTGGTGGCGGTGACGGTCACGCGGGGATCAATATAGGTAAGCTTGGCGCCGTTCTCCATTGCCTCAGAAAAGGCATTGACCGCCTTCACTTCAATAGCCTCAAATAGGTTGCGGCCGTAAAGGACGAGATGTCTGACGTTTTTATAGTCTATCCCGATCTGACCATCCGTATAACCAAACAGGGAACGCGCAGCCGTATTTACCGATCCCTTGCACAGGGCATCGTGCGTAAAATGATTGGGAGACCCGAGGGTCTTCATAAAGGTCTTGCTCACGTGGGTGGCAAGCTGGGTACGTTCGCCAAAGGCTACACTGTGGCCCCCATTTTTATTAATGATTTCTCGGAGCTTTTCCCCCACATGGTCGAGGGCCTCTTCCCACGTGGCCTTCCTCCACTGTCCCGATCCTCGAGGTCCGGACCTGATCATGGGTGACCGGACCCGTTCATGGTCATAAAGATGGGCAATACCTGCAGCCCCTCTCGGGCAAAGGCTTCCTTCTATCCCTTCCACATGCGGACTACCCTCTATCCATTTTACCTGATCGTCCTCTACGATCACTCGAATGGGGCACCGAACCGAACACATGAAGCACAGACTGTATATTTCTCTTTCCACGGATTCCTCTCCTCGGTTAGGGACCGTACCCCAGATTCAATCCTTTTTCCAGGGCATTCCTTTCAAGGGATCACCAACACATCAATGTGAGATGTCCAAGCCGTGAATCATCCTATTCCAGCGCTGCTGCTGCCCTCGCAAACCGTTCACGGGTCATCCTGGTCTTGGCCGACGTTTCGCCAAAGTTGAGGCACTGGGTGATGCATTTGGTCACACAGGCGGGCTTCAGCCCCTCATCGATACGATCCATACAGTAATCGCATTTGACGACTTTTCCTGTTTGTGGTTCCCACTGGGGGGTACCCCATGGGCAGGCAGTAATGCAGCATTTGCATCCTACACAGAGGCTCTCATCCACAAACACAATGCCGTCCTTTGGCCTTTTCTGCATGGCGCCGGTTGGACAGACGTTTACGCACCAGGGATTCTCACAGTGGAAGCAGGGTATGAAGATATTGGCTGTACGGGGGAGGTTATTCACCAGTTTGGGCCCCACAGGGATGATCTGACAAAATCGGGGGCCCACGGGGAGATTGTTTTTTGCCTTACAGTGTGATTCACAGCTGAAGCATCCTATACAGCGCTTTACGTCATGATAAATGTAATACTTGCTCATCGGCTATTCTCCAGACTGACCGTTACTTAGCTTTTTTGACCTGGATATAACATTCAAGAAGTGCATTAGCTCCACCCACAGGATCATAGACGTTCAGGAGTCCGGTTTCAAAGCGGTAATCGCCAAGCCCCTTGTTGTACCCGAGCGTCTGCCAGGGCACCTTCCTGCCGAAACCATGAACCATAAAAACCGTCTCAGGATCGATAAATGGCGTTACGTAGGCGCTTATGGTTCCTGAGTGACTCCCGTCCGAAGAGGTGACTTCAACCATGTCTCTGTTTGAGACCCCCAGTTCTTCGGCCTTCTCCGCGTTTATCCAGAGGGTATTTTCAGGCATAATCTCGTTTAGAATAGGATTGTTCTGGGTCTGTCCATGGGTATGAACAGGGCTGCGGCCGAAAGCCAATCGGAAAAAGCCCTTTTTCGGTTTCTTTGGGCTTTCGTAAGGTTTGAATGAGGTTATTCCGTTCTCTTCGAGAAGGCTGGATACGAATTCGATCTTTTTTGACGGGGTCTTGAATTTCAGGTCATTCATCCGGTCCCACCAGACAGGTGCTTCAACCAGTGGGACAAAGCCCTTTTCTTCAAAATCCTTCACCTTGACACCTGTTCCATCTAACTGCCACTCCCAGAAATCCTCCACATCGTCAAATTTAAAATACTTACCCACACCCAGGCGTTCTGCCAAAGACTTGAAGATCCACCAGTCGGGCCTTGCCTCGTTCCGGGGTTCAATGGCCTTTTTTCTGATCTTGAATTGGGGCTTCAGGCCCTTACCGGTTGCCAGGATGCTCGATTTCTCGAGATAGGTGGCTGACGGGAGAAGCACATCCGCGTACCATCCGGTTTCGCTGTATTTGCCGTCAACGGCCACAAGAAGATCCAGTTTGTCAAAGACCCGTTTCTGTTCTTCGGGGTCGGGAAGGGAGAGGAGGGGATCGTGACGAAAGACGATGTAGGCCTTTACCGGGTAAGGATCCTCAGAAAGAATGGCGGGATACAGGAGGTGAAGCAGCCCGGGACCTGACTCAAAATGTTTGTACTTCCATCCGCAACCGTCCACCCGTTTGTCCTCTGGTTTAGGTATGGTGTCCATAAGGGTGTTCAGGCCTTTGATGCCTACATCTCCGGGGCCTTTTTGAAAAAAAAGACCACCCGGGGTTTCGAAGCTCCCCATAAGAGCGTTTAGGATATAGGCGCTCCTGCTGCTGTAAAAGGAATCCATATACCGGGCTGTCATCCAGCCGGGGTGGAATATCACCGATGGTTTATCTTCCGAAATCTCATGGGCGAACTCCACGATTTCTTCTGCAGGAATACCAGTTTCGGCAGAGGCCCAATCCGGAGTGTATTCGGACACAAAGGATTCCAATTCATTAAACCCTTCCACCCACCTTTCGACAAATTCTTTATCATACAGCTTATCCCGTATGACCGTGTGAATAATCCCCAGGTTAAGGGCGTAATCGGTTCCTGGCCTGATCCTCCAGAAGCGTGTCGCCTTCATTGCCGTCCCGCTGGCACGTACGTCAATGTAGGTGATCTTTCCCCCAGCGTCTAAGAGTTCCATGACAGCGTTTGCACCTTTTACTTTAAGGGATTCAAAGACATTCCGCCCATAGAGAACCAGGTGTTTGCACTGTTTGCAATCATAATTAAAGGTTTTTCTACCGGAACCAAAAAGAGAGATGGAGGCGTGCTGAACATTTTTGGCACAGGTGCAGTCGTGGTTAAAGTAGTTTGGCGATCCGATGGCTCTCAGGAAACTCCGGTGGATGTCTCTGAAAGGCCCGCCACGGTCGCTCAGAGCAATGGCCTTCCCGCCGTATTTTTCTATAATTCCCTTCAGCTTATCGCCGATAAAGTCCAGGGCCTCATCCCAGGTCGCCTTTCTCCATTTCCCTTCGCCCCGTTCCCCTTCTCGAATCATCGGATGAGAAGGTCTTTCATAGTCATACTCCATGGCAATTCCTGCGGAACCCTTGGCACAAAGGCGACCCGCCATACCCGGATCATGAGGATTTCCTTCAATCCATTTGACGACCTCGTCCTCGACCTCGACGCGGATAGGGCACCTGACGGCGCACATGCCGCACATGCTGAAAACAGATTTCTTCATCTCTTACACCTCTTATTCACGCAAAATTTTCTTGAATAATACCAAACAGGAAGAGATTAATCAAGACTTGCAAAGCAGAAATAAAGTAATGCACCCATGAGACAATATCCTGGAATTAAACCTCTTGAATGTCCTGAAAACATCCAGTAAGTTATCCTATTATGCTCAAAAAAATCATAAAAAGGGAGAATTAAGTGCCGACAAAGTTTTGCCCTCATTGCGGTAAACGAACAGGTTTTCAAGTGAAGTTTAATATCGTTTGCCGAATTAATGATAAAGACGAAAAAAGTTATTTGCGTATTTGCAAGGGATGTGGGGGGCGATTTATAACCTTACAAAAAGATGAACGGATAATCGAGCGGAAGTGTTTGCTCACATAATAGACATTAGAGATTCCCACCGCTCGAACTCCGTCCCGACGGGGAGACCTCTTTTCTCCAGGACAGATATGATCTTTTTGTCATTAAATCTCAGGAAAGGGTTAATTCTGGATTCTTCGTTAAGCGTGGAATGGACATGGGCAGAGTCATATTTTTTTATATATCTTTCGATGTAGGGGTTGTCGGGTTCCAGTTTTTTTGCAAACGCCATATACTCTTCAACATAATCATGCCCGGCGTAAATGATCGTTTCTCCAGGAAGATCTTTCAAGAATTTGACAGAGTTTAAAAAACCTTTCAAATCTCCTGAAAAACAGCGGCCTACCTTGCCGTTAAACAGGGTATCGCCTGTAATCAGAAAATTCCCGCAATGAAAGGTTACTGAGTCACTGGAGTGGCCAGGGGTGTGATACACCCGTATTTCCCTTCCTTCAAGTTCCACGGCCCTGTTTTTGATGACATCATTGTCAAAGAACACAGCCCCCGATCTATCGAGGAGGGTCTTGTCCCCAGTGGTATGATCCATATGGCGGTGGGTGTTGGTGACATACTTGAGGGTAAGGTCATTGGTTTCTATAAAAGACAGGATCTCCTCTGCAGCACCCCCATCAATAGCCATAGCGGTTTTATCTCCGTACAAAAGATAGGCCAGATTATTATCCGATGAATAACGAAATTGCTTTATCTTCATGATATACCTCTCGAGAAGCCGTTTGTTGTTTTCCCCAGCGCATCAGGGCTGTTTGTTTTTTATTTCCTTCCCAGTTCTATTTTCAATCTTTCTATGATACCACTTACTGCATTACGATGAGTTCAAGCCTTCTATGCTATCAAGCAGGTTAAAGCAAATTCTCCAAGACAAAGTGTCGCTGTTTGAGTGCTCCACGGTGGAATCTGACCCAATTGCTTTCATAAAAGCCTTCTTTGTAAGGGAATTTCAGACGTCCAAATTCTGTTTGGGAAAAATCGTCCCATTCGATATCCTTTTTCCGTTTGGGTTCAAGTGCCTCTTTACGCCAAGCTAATTTGTCATAGTCAAACTCATTGTCAATGAAAAGATCGGCAAACTCTTCCCGCCACATCTTCCATCGTTTCTCCTGGTCATACTCCGGACTCTTGAGAAGATAATAAATCGGTTTGGCCAGATTTCCCCAGGGAATAAGTTCTGTCGAATCGTCTTTTTCAACATCGGTGAGCAGTCTGTGAATTTCCTTGCAGGCCTTTAAAAAATCTTCGCTGTTCTTACGTTCGGATGTGTTTTGCTGGCCTTTGCGACGGTATTTCCACCGTATTTGGGGCAGGTCGGGATATGAGCCTGCCTCGGCATGACCTATCTGTGGCATGGTATCCAGATAAATATTTTCGAGTTTCAAATGCTTCCAATGGTTGTCTTCAAAAACGTGAATATTCTCGACGTCGTTTTCACTGTTCAATCGGCCCGAAAACCATTTATGTGACCAACTATCCGCAAATGTGTGAAGCGCTATCCCCATGCTAATGGGACGTGATGCGGTATCTGTTTCGCTGCAGGCATGATCCCATACCATATGTGTGAATTTCGAGCCCGGTGCCGTGAGAAAAGTGTCGCCCGGTTTTCGAATGGGTCTTGCAGGTAGAAAATGAAATGGGATGTATATCTTTTTTTGTACGGACCAGTCAAAGGCTTCGAGCCCATAGTGGGCGGTCCTCACCGGCTCAAAAATCATTTTGCCCACTTGAAGGGGTTCGCTCTCTGTGGAATCATCCACGTATTGGGAGGCATAGGCAATCGTTAATGCCTCTTCTTCATTGAAACCACCAGCCCGGGCCAGTACAGCAATGCCATAAAAATGAAGATCGATTTTCATGCCCATCCTTCCTGGGTTAAAATCTACCCATCTTGTTAAGATAATGATAGGCCACTATCCCTGCTGTTGTAGAAAGATTCAGGCTGCGCACCTTACCCCAGATCGGTATGGCATAGCAGGGATAAGATTCTCTAATGGAGGAAGGCAACCCTTTGGTCTCCTGACCAAAGAGAAGATAGTCGCCCCGGTTTATTTCTGCCTCGGTGTAGACCATTTTTGCATGGCGGGTAAGGGCTACCATTTTTCCCCTTCCATCCATACGAGCCAGGAATGCCTCAAAACTAGAATGGTGACAGACATCGACTTCGTGCCAGTAGTCTAACCCTGCTCTCTTTAGATGTCTGTCATCGACCTTGAAACCCAGAGGATGAATCAGGTGCAATCTTATTTCAGCGGCCCCGCACAGCCGGGCGATGTTCCCGGTATTGGCTGGTATTTCGGGTTGGTAAAGGACCACATGGAGGTGGGGATCTTTGAGAACCCTGTGTCCGATCTGTGAAATGTCGCGCGTCATGGAACGATCACAACCCTTTCTTCTCCTCCGCTGGGATAATCGATCACCTTCAAATGGCGCGCATAGTCCGTAATTACATCATAATCGAGCAGCTTTGTTTCCTTCCATTCAATAGAACCTGGCGCTAAGTGCAGATATCTCATCATGTTTTCAGGACGGGCACAATAGGCATTATGGGTCAGTGTGTAAACGCGGTCAAAAGAAAGGGGCTCCCCGCCGATCTTGGCGCCAAGAATCCGCCTGCCCGCCGGTTTCTTAGGATCCACCCTATAGGTTATCCCGGATACCTGGTTGGTAAAACGGACCGCATCCCCTTCGATGATTTGTATGATCTGTGCCCCTGTAACCTTTCCCACCACCAGACGGTTTTGAAAAGGGCACACGGCTTTGAAATCCCCTTCATTGAGTTCTCGAGGTTCGTCCTGATATACCCTGAAATCCATCCTCAAAGAGGAGCTGTTGGTCATGGCTACATCTGTTCCGGTAGCCCATCTAAAGGCGTCGGTGACAAAATCACCTAAGCTGTTCTCCTGTCTCCGCGAAAACGCCCCTATCATGGAATGCTTGAGAACAGCAACGCTTTTTCCGCCCAATGCATCCACCTTTTCCTTCACCAGCATGGTGACATGCCCTAAGGGAGAAGGCGTCAAAGTTACGATTCGGTTTTTCATGGCAATGATTTTCCCCTCTTTCACCGCAAGGTCAACCTGCCCATAACATCCGTTCATGGCGCCCGCCTGAAAAATGTAGATGCCGTTTTCGACCAAAGGTTGTTCAAACATTAGATGATTGTGGCCGGACAAAATCACATCTACGCCTAACTCAGCCGGCAAGGCTTTGGCAAGCCTGACGATGTTCCTCATATTGTCGTGGACCATGAGCACAGTCAGGTCAAGTGATCCCATCTCAGGAATAGTCCTCTTTAGCGCCGTCAACATCGGAATTATCTTCAACCCCTGCGCGTCAATGGCCTCGAGGACGCGTCCATTTCCTGTCAGGAGCAGTCCTATGAAGCCGGCCCTCAATCCTGACTCGCATCGGATCACCTTGAAGGGCACATAATAGGGACGATTTTCCACGGTCAAAAGGTTGGCACAGAGAAGCCCCGACCAAAACGATCCGGGCGCCAGGATCCCGTAATCAAACTCATGATTACCTGCAGAGATCAGGACCCTCTCCCCAAAACCCTGCCTATCCAGCTGTTTCCAGAAATGGTTCCAGATCATTAATTCTGAAATACCTTTCATTTCGCCCGGAAGGTTTGGGCCGGTAAAGAGATCTCCGGACATGGCGTAAAAGGAGTTATGGTTATTTTCAAATAGCGGGGGTAAGATCTGGGCCATTTCGATCATCCCGACTCTTGTAGAAGAGGGAAAAAGCCAGCCGTGGAGGTCGTTCTGATAAATAATGGTTACGTTTTCCGCAGCTGCAGAAGGGATTGATATTGATACAATAAAAAGGAGGGCAATGATCAGAAATCGTGATTTTTTCATGTTAGAAATCTTATCCAGTTTACAAAAACGTAGGTGCTAAGAGGTTCCGGGTTTCCCGTTGAAACCCGGATTTAAGGTTAACGTCCTTTCGGTAGGTCATCCCCAGTTTCAAGTTTCCCAACTTAGCGGGATCTTTGATAAGTATAGCAGGATCACAGCTCAATCATCGGCCCGGGCTCATCCTGCCTTGCGATCAATATGTCGGTCTCTTTAAGACCGCAGTTTCCAAGGACCTCTGACGCAGTCTGATGGGCCTTTTCAGGATGATTGTTGGTTTCACTCAGATGGGCAAGGACCACGCATTTCAAACTGACATGGGAAAGCGCGCTGACGAGTTCTCCGCCCTGCTGGTTTGAAAGGTGTCCGTCTGGCCCCTTTATCCTTCTCTTAAGGAACAGGGGATAAGGCCCATCATCAAGCATATCCGGATCGTAATTGAATTCCACGATCAGGGCCTGGCAATCTTTCAAGCGCTCTTCCGCCAGTCTTGTGCTCCGGCCAAGATCAGTGGCGAGCCCGATCCTCAAGCCGTCCGAAGACAGGACTATGCCCATTGGGTCGACTGCATCATGGCATTTTGTGAAGGTCTCCACAAGGAGGTTGTTAATTTCAATGGGTTCACCGGTTTGGATAAGGACAAGAATCGGCAGCTTACCTAAAGTCTTTTGCCCTTGTTTAAGTGTCCTGGAATTGATGTAGAGGGGAAGATTATATCGCCGGGCCAGAGGCCCTGCCCCTCTTATGTGATCTGAATGTTCGTGGGTAAGGATAATGGCGTTCAGGTTTTTTGCAGATACTCCTACAATATTCAGACGTCGCTCAATCTCCCGACAACTCAACCCGGCGTCAATCAAAACTCTCGCACTGTCAGTTTCTATATAACAGGAGTTTCCTCCGCTACCGGATGCAAGAATAGAAAATCTTATCACGCTCTTCATCTGATCCCGCTGTGGCCAAAACCTCCCTCTCCTCTCGGTGTTGCGTCAAGATGTTCCGTTTCCAAGATGTCGGCCTTGTATACCTTTGAAATTACCATCTGTGCAATCCGATCGCCCCTTCTGACGGCAAAGGGTTCGCGTCCCCAGTTGATAAGGATGATCCCCACTTCTCCCCGGTAATCGGAATCAATGGTCCCGGGTGAGTTTACAATGCCGATACCATGTTTAAGGGCTAAACCGCTTCGGGGCCGGATTTGGGCCTCGTATCCGGGGGGGATAGAGATAGCTAAACCAGTAGGGATGAGTTTTATTTCATTTGGGTTTAATGAGACAAGGTCTTCGACGCAGGCCCTGATATCCAAACCGGAAGACCCTTCGGATTCATAGCCGGGCATGGGCAGCCCTTTGTGGGTTTTAAGAGGTTTGACTTTGACGCTAATACGTTCCAAGATTAACCCTATGGATTGTTGATTGGCGTTTTTCTTTCAATCAACAATCAACAATCGACAATCATCAATCATCAATACTCAAGGAGGCCCCTGTCAAGGTTCTCATCCTTGAGAGGCCCTAAAGCAGCGAAGGAGATCTTGCTCTTTCTAAAGGTATCGTTTGCGGTTTCAACCACTTCGTCAATGCTGACCTGCTCCAGGCTTGAAACCAATTCTTCGTAGTCAACATATTTTCCAAAAACGAATTCGTTTTTCGCAATTCGCATCATCCGGTTGTCTGCGCCTTCAGAGGCCAGGTAAATACCTCCTATAAGATGCTCCTTGGCGGCTGCCAGATCCGATTGGTTCAATTCGCCTTCGCACAGCTTCCTGATCTCATTCTGGATTGTCTCAAGCACCCGGTTCAGATTGCGCTGTTCTGTCCCCGCATAAATACCCAAGAGACCCGCATCAACATATGTGGATAAAAATGAGTATACGGAATAGGCCAACCCCCTCTTTTCCCGGATCTCCTGAAAAAGGCGGGAACTCATATTCCCTCCGAATATTGTATTAAGTATGGCGCATGCGAATCGTTTTTCAGCCACCTGGGAAGGCGCCTCTCCCCCCAGGCAGACGTGTACCTGTTCCAATTCCTTAAAATGGACGGAAAGGCCCCCGTTGGATAAAGGCACACTTCGTGCCGAACTCAGACCGCTCTCTCCTGGCGCAGATTCGAAAACAGGCTCAAAATATGAGACCATTTCTTGGTGGTCCACATCTCCCGCCGCTACGATGAGAATATTCTCAGGTGTATAGGATTTCCGGATATAATTGAGAGCAACCTCTTTGCTAATTGCGGATACGGTTTCCCCTGTCCCTAAAATAGATCTCCCGATCGGGTGCTCGGCCCAGAAAAGACGATTGAAGAGCATATGGAGATTTTCATCAGGAGAATCTTCCGTCATGTTAATCTCCTGAAAGATCACCTCCCTTTCACGCTCCATATCTATGGGATTGAAGGTCGGATTCAGGAAGATATCAGAGAGAATTTCGGCCAAGAGACCAAAATGTTTGGCTAACACCCTGCCATGAAAGCAGGTGGTCTCTTTCCCAGTGAATGCATTTGACATTCCACCTATGGCGTCGAGGTCCTTGGCTATCTGGATGCCACTCCGGTTCCGGGTCCCTTTGAAACTCATATGTTCTATAAAGTGGGAGACCCCGTTTTCCGAACTCATCTCATCGCGCGATCCAATATTGATCCATATGCCCAGAGAAACGGACCGGAGATGCTCTAATCGCTCGGATATAATCCTGACACCGTTCTTGAGTATTGTCTTACGATACATTATCCAGGCTTTCCCCTAAAGCGGCCTTGCGCGAGAGGCGAATTCTTCCATCGTTCCCTACCTCCAGGACCTTTACCAGCACCTCATCACCTTCATTTAGCACATCCGTGACCTTATTGACCCTTTCATTGGCCAACTGGGATATATGGACTAGGCCGTCCGTGCCGGGGAAAATCTCTACAAAGGCGCCGAAATCCATTATCTTTACCACTTTACCCATGTAGAGTTTGTCCACTTCTGCTTCCTGGACAATCTCTCTGATCATCTTTAGGGCAGAGTCAGAGCAATCTCTGTCTGGAGAGGAAACCGTGACAATCCCCTCATCATCCACGTCAATTCTGGCGCCGGAAGTATTGGAGATCTCCCTTATAGTCTTGCCCCCGGGACCGATGAGGACTCTTACCTTTTCAGCATTAATCTTGATCGTGGAAATAATCGGGGCGTATTCCGATACATCTGCTCGCGGTTGGGAAATGGCCTTTTCCATCTCATCTAATATGAAAAGTCGGCCATCTTTCGCCTGTTCAAGGGCCTGTTGCATTATCTCCTTTGTGATCCGTTCAATCTTTATGTCCATCTGCAAGGCTGTAATCCCGTCACGAGTGCCGGTTACCTTGAAATCCATATCCCCGTAATGATCCTCATCGCCGATAATATCGGTAAGCACCGCTACCTTGTCACCATCAGTTACAAGTCCCATGGCTACACCGGCAACAGGCGCCTTGATGGGCACACCGGCATCCATGAGGGAGAGGCACCCGCCACACACGCTCGCCATGGAGGAAGAGCCGTTTGACTCTAAGATTTCCGAGACAACCCGGATGCAGTATTTAAAGTCATCTCCTTCGGGCAACACAGGCAAAAGGGCCCGTCTCGCTAAGGCACCATGGCCGATCTCCCTGCGCCCTGGTCCGCCAAGTCTCTTGGCTTCCCCCACGCTGTAGGGAGGAAAATTGTAATGAAGTATAAATGACCTGAAATGATTACCATAGATAGATTCAATCCTCTGTTCATCCCTTTCTGTCCCCAACGTTGTCAGGACCATTGCCTGGGTCTCGCCCCGTGTAAAAAGGGCAGATCCATGAATGCGCGGCAATAGACCCACATGGCATTCTATGGGTCTGACCTTATCAAATGGACGTCCGTCCATCCTTTTTCCATCCGACAACATCATATGACGGACCATTTTCTTTTCAAGATCGTGTACGGCCTCTTTGATTTCCGATCCCTTTCCTTCATACTCTTCTAAAAGTGCGTCCAGGGTATGCTCCCCGGCCTCTTTTCTTTTCTGTTGCCGCTCCATTTTGTCTACAGTAACAATTACTTCTTTTAAAAGAGGGGTAGCGGTTTCAATGATTTTTGTCTGAAGCGTCTCGTCAATATCGACCGGGGGAATGACCCTCTTTGGTTTGCCCGCCTCCGCCTTGAGGGCATCCTGCATGTCAAGCATGGGTTGAATAGCTTCGTGACCGTAAAAGATTGCCTCGATCATGTCAGACTCAGGGACAAAGAGGGCTCCACCCTCAACCATGACAACGCCGTCTCGACTACCGGCAACAATCAGATTGATATCGCTTTCCACCTGCTCGCTGATTGTGGGATTGGTTATAAACTGACCGTCAATTCTTCCCACCCGGACTCCTGCAATCGGCCCGGAAAAAGGGATATCCGAGATCTCAAGTGCGGCCGAAGCGCCTAACATGGCCAACATATCGGACTCATTTTCTTTGTCAGTGGAGAGGACGGTCGCGATAACCTGGGTCTCAAAACGATAGTTTTCAGGGAACAGGGGCCTGAGAGGCCTGTCTATCAAACGCGATGTCAGCGTCTCCCCTTCACCCGGTCTTCCCATATCCCTTCGAAAAAAGTTGCCCGGGATATTGCCGCCTGCATAAGACATCTCCTGGTATTCAACGGTCAGAGGTATGAAATCGATTCCTTTACGAATTTCATCTGTAGACACCGCCGTCACTAATACGACGGTCTCCCCATATGTTACAACCACAGACCCGCTTGCCTGTTTTGCAATTCGACCCGTTTCAATATTAAGGGTCTTGCCATTAATCTCAATTGAAGTATTCTTCATCATTGTCTTCATTATCCTTTCTCTCAGCTTGATTAGGATGCTGTGAATTGAATTTGGGAATTCGCAAATGCCTCAATCTACTTACGAATGCCGAGGGTTTTGATCAGATCTCGGTATTTCTCCACGTCTTTCTTTTTCAGGTAATTGAGGAGCCTTCTCCTCTGGCCGACTAACTTCAAGAGTCCCCGTCGTGAATGGTGATCTTTCTTGTGTAACTGAAAATGACCTGTAAGATATTTGATTCGACTGGTAAGTAATGCAATTTGAACTTCAGGCGAACCGGTATCTGTTTCATGGGTTTTAAACTGTTCAATAACTTCCTTTTTTGCTCCTGCTGTCAAAACCACTTTTTATACCTCCTATAGGTTAATTTACTCCATTTTGCCAAGGACAAGATGCGCAGCGCATGGTGATGGTAATGATGCTTTGCTCTATGCGGAAAACACCCTCTCTAACTTTGCCTTAACACGACTGACCCCATCCTCTAAGTTTAATTTCACGATCGCTACAAGTTTATTATCGCTTATAAGTTTGATCCATTTATTATACTGAGCCGGCTGTATGCCGGTTTGTTGTTTTTGACCAACAATCAATTCTTCCCATATTGGTTGGTATCCGTTCCGAACCTTTTCAGCAAGGGCCGCAGTAATTATTATTTCTCCCATATCAGGGAGTGCGTCTCTATTGGCAAGCACTTTTTTTGACAAGACCCCCTCACGGGCTTTGTCTGTAATCTCTGAAGATGGAAGAGCACCTCTAACGTCGAAAGGCCCGCTCTTAATCCTGCGCAAAGATCGAAGATGCCCGCCAGGGCCTAAATCCCTTCCAAAATCTGCGGCGAGGCTCCTGATATAGGTCCCGCTGGAGCATCTGATCCTCATAGTGATCTGTGGGAGATCAACCGCCAGGATATGAAGAGAGTAAACAACAACCTCCCGTGCCTTAAGGTCTACATCCTGACCGCTTCGGGCCAGTTTATAAGCCCGAGTGCCCTTATATCTTATGGCTGAATAAGCCGGTGGAACCTGGCGGATCTTCCCCACAAATCTCTCTACTCTCTCTTGGATAAATTCAGAGCTCATATCAGGTACGTGGCTGGTTCTTAACACGTTTCCTGTTGGATCCAAGGTGTCCGTTTCGACACCCAATTCCACCGTGGCCACATAAACTTTTTCACCGG
>JACKQG010003771.1_pt1 | contig 18220 bp, 12 predicted proteins | sample 8237621 | NCBI WGS metagenome assembly JACKQG01 (sample SAMN15677084, study PRJNA649215) | marine metagenome | biome: marine; feature: Black Sea; material: saline water; isolation source: suspended particulate matter (SPM) from the Black Sea western gyre | collected 2013-06-09/2013-06-10 | depth... | reverse complement strand
AGTGCGCTCATAACGCGTAAACGACCGAGGGTGACAGCGTTCATCGGCGAGTCGACGAAAAGACAGATGCTCTGGCAACTCCTCGACTGCTCAACGACGATGTTGCTTCGACGCCAGCGCCGAAAGAGCGAATGTTGTTCGACATGACGAACGACGTCGCGGAATCAGCGAACGGAGACGACAGCGCGGGACAGTCTGCTGAAGCGAGGCATGATGTCGCCAAAGAAGATCGCGTGGATGCAGTTGAAGAGACGACCATCCATGCACGCAGCGTGACGCTCGCGAGCGATACTCTGGGCGTTGTCGCGAAGTTGGATTTGGTCGAAGCCAAAGGTCAGCAAGCAACTCCAGTCGACTACAAACGCGGGCGGCCACGTCGCGCGGCGGACGGAACCTTGGAGGCATGGGAGCCCGAGCGAGTGCAACTCTGTTTGCAAGCTTTGGTGTTACGCGAAAACGGCTTTACGTGCGATCAGGGAATTCTGTACTTCAACTCCACGCGGCAACGTGTCACCGTTGCGATCGACGATGAGTTGATCGGCCGGACGCAGGCCGCAGTCGAGTTGGCTCGAAAGGTGACCGATCTCGCCCGACCTCCCGCGCCACTGGTCAACAGCCCCAAGTGCCCAAAGTGTTCGCTGTCGGCCATCTGCTTGCCCGACGAGACGAATCGCTGTCGGGCTCGTGAAGGGCAAGGCGCGGAAGTTACACAGATACGGCTGCCCACGACTCCTCGTGATGATCTGCGGCCACTTTACTTGAACACTCAAGGATTGTGTATCGGTAGAAAGTCGGAGGTGCTGCAAGTGAAGGAGCAGGGTAAGGTCATTCAGGAAGTCCGCCTGCGAGAGATCAACCAGGTAAACCTGTTCGGTAACATCCAGCTCTCGACGCAAGCCATGCAGGCCCTGTTGGAGCTTGAGATTCCGCTCGTCTTGCATTCGCAGCACGGCTACTTCTATGGCATGTTGCAGGGAACGGGGCTGAAGAACATCTTGTTGCGTCGCGAGCAATTTCGCTTGTCGGATGATCCAGGCGGCAGCCTACGTATTGCCAAAGCACTGGTCGTCGGCAAGATTCGCAATCAACGAGTCTTGTTAATGAGGAATCATGTCAGCCCGCCCGCCGAGCCGATCACGGAGCTAAAACGGCTGGCGAGAAAAGCCGAACATGTCGAGCGAGCCGAATCGTTGTTGGGCATCGAAGGGACCGCAGCACGGATCTACTTCCAGCACTTCGCCGGAATGATCAAGCCGGGCAACGAGCCGCTCGATCCGGGAGCCGCCTTGGGCGAGCCGCCGCGATATTCGTTCGACTTCCGCACTCGGAATCGGCGTCCACCGAGAGACCCAGTCAACGCATTACTCTCGCTCGCGTACGCTTTACTCGCCAAGGACCTGACGGTCACGGCAGCGGCAGTGGGATTTGATCCGTATCTGGGATTTTATCACCTGCCTCGCCCCGGTCGCCCGGCCCTTGCACTCGACTTGATGGAACCTTTTCGCCCGTTGCTCGCTGACTCAGCGGTGATTACTGCCATCAACAACCGGATGATTTACCCGGAGCATTTTGTAGAAGCAGGGCGCGGCGTCTCAATGACAACCTCGGGACGCAAAGCATTCTTCCGAGCCTACGAGCAGAGAATGGACCAATTGGTGACTCATCCGCTGTTCAACTACCGAGTCAGTTACCGACGGCTGCTGGAAATCCAGACGCGATTGCTGGCCCGAGTAGTCAGCAATGAATTGGCAAGTTATCCTGCGTTCGTAACACGATGACCTGTCCACGCGGATAGAGAGTTTGCTGGCCATCGGTGACGCGTCACAAATACTTGTATCACGACGCGAGCGGCGAGGTGCCTCAGAAATACCCGGAGCCGCTCGCAAGCGTTTAACCTGTGGAGCAGAAACAAGTTAGGTGTGTATGCTATCCGAAGTAACCTCCCGAGCTGTTCCATTTGAGCCTGCCCCTCGCAAAAGTACTCGCGAAAGCATACAAAAACGAAGCCGCAACACGGTCCCCTTTCCGCGTTCACACGAACGCGGCCCCATTGAAGCAAGTTGCTGTCGGCATAGCCTTGCCTCGCGCCAAGTGTCTTTCCGCGTTCACACGAACGCGGCCCCATTGAAGCCGATGCAGATCATAACGAAGCGTGCCAATGGAAGTCTTCTTTCCGCGTTCACACGAACGCGGCCCCATTGAAGCGGAGACAGGCTTAGACACTTCAATCGGTTCGGTATCTTTCCGCGTTCACACGAACGCGGCCCCATTGAAGCTTGGCTAAAGCCGCTTGGCGCCGTTCGCCGGCTGTGGTACTTTCCGCGTTCACACGAACGCGGCCCCATTGAAGCAACTCAGAAACGGGACGTTGGGAGCAAAATGCAAGCTTTCCGCGTTCACACGAACGCGGCCCCATTGAAGCTATCGTGCTGCCATCGTTTCCATCTCCTTGCCAAAGGCTTTCCGCGTTCACACGAACGCGGCCCCATTGAAGCTCCTGATCCCAACTTGTGTGGCCCGGTCGTCGTCTTCTTTCCGCGTTCACACGAACGCGGCCCCATTGAAGCCATTTGCAGGTCGGCAGGTGGCGATGGCCCGCCGTCGCTTTCCGCGTTCACACGAACGCGGCCCCATTGAAGCCGGCAGAATTGTCTCGATCAGCTCATCGTCTGACAGCCTTTCCGCGTTCACACGAACGCGGCCCCATTGAAGCGGTGGCAAAACTCTTCTCGCGGCACTGGCCGCAATGCTTTCCGCGTTCACACGAACGCGGCCCCATTGAAGCGATCCGATTCCCATCGTGAGCGTGTCGAGCCATCAGTGCTTTCCGCGTTCACACGAACGCGGCCCCATTGAAGCCACGACGGCTTCCCATGATGCACTCGCCAACACATCCCTTTCCGCGTTCACACGAACGCGGCCCCATTGAAGCATCTCCAGGAACGACATTCTGAACTGAAAGACAAACTTTCCGCGTTCACACGAACGCGGCCCCATTGAAGCTTCGCGCTCCAAGCACGCATATCCGGATCTTGGACGCACTTTCCGCGTTCACACGAACGCGGCCCCATTGAAGCAGTTCGATCGCTCGCAGGGCCGTCTTGTAGTCGCTGGATCTTTCCGCGTTCACACGAACGCGGCCCCATTGAAGCTTGTGGAACGAATTAACGGTACGCGACAGCCCGCCGCCTTTCCGCGTTCACACGAACGCGGCCCCATTGAAGCAGAATCCCCGCGTCTCCATCCTCCTTCATCACCTTGTCTTTCCGCGTTCACACGAACGCGGCCCCATTGAAGCTTTCTTCTTGCTGATCTCGTTGTTTCGGAAGCTCTCTTTCCGCGTTCACACGAACGCGGCCCCATTGAAGCTATTCGATCCGCCTCACGTTGGCCCCCAAGGTCGCCTTTCCGCGTTCACACGAACGCGGCCCCATTGAAGCGATTGTTGGCGTGGTCTATTCCCCGATGGCAGGCTGCTTTCCGCGTTCACACGAACGCGGCCCCATTGAAGCAAGTGCTTTGACTGACCCTTCCCGAAGGAACCCGGGCCTTTCCGCGTTCACACGAACGCGGCCCCATTGAAGCCCATGCGATCGCGCCGTTGCAATCGCCGTTATCGACCTTTCCGCGTTCACACGAACGCGGCCCCATTGAAGCTAACTCATCCGTCACAGGATTGCAACACCGCAAGAACTTTCCGCGTTCACACGAACGCGGCCCCATTGAAGCTTTACTTGAGCAGCTATTTATTAGACTATTTCATTCTTTCCGCGTTCACACGAACGCGGCCCCATTGAAGCTCTTCAGTGCACGGCTTCGTTGCATCGTTTTCTCCCTTTCCGCGTTCACACGAACGCGGCCCCATTGAAGCCATTCCATCGCGGTTCGGATGCGATGGAGCATGAACCCTTTCCGCGTTCACACGAACGCGGCCCCATTGAAGCTCGCAGTAGGGACCGGGGCTCGATGCACTCTCGGCCTTTCCGCGTTCACACGAACGCGGCCCCATTGAAGCAAAGATCGTGTCGAGCTTGCACGAAAACTGTTTTTGCTTTCCGCGTTCACACGAACGCGGCCCCATTGAAGCTCTGAAATCGCAACTGCAACGCTCGATCAACTCACCCTTTCCGCGTTCACACGAACGCGGCCCCATTGAAGCTTGGACACACTAAGCGAGGCGGAGTGCGACGACATCTTTCCGCGTTCACACGAACGCGGCCCCATTGAAGCGCCTGGTTCCAGCTGGCCCGCTTCAGCGGAATCAACTTGCTTTCCGCGTTCACACGAACGCGGCCCCATTGAAGCTCGGTTCCGAAGCGCGCCATTTGCTGCAAGTTCAGCGCTTTCCGCGTTCACACGAACGCGGCCCCATTGAAGCCCGTGCATCCGCAAACGTGCCGCTAGTCACATCCGTCTTTCCGCGTTCACACGAACGCGGCCCCATTGAAGCACGACGGCCTAGACAAGTTAGTCATCGGGACTCCTGTTCTTTCCGCGTTCACACGAACGCGGCCCCATTGAAGCCAAGTGTGGCGGGCAAGTCGGGGCGACGCGCTGGGCTTTCCGCGTTCACACGAACGCGGCCCCATTGAAGCCGCATCACCATTGTTTGGAAGCACTTTGACGGTGTCTTTCCGCGTTCACACGAACGCGGCCCCATTGAAGCGAGTGATGTTTCGTTTCCACGGATCGGACAAACCTTTGCTTTCCGCGTTCACACGAACGCGGCCCCATTGAAGCGGTTTGTCGTAAAATGCCGTCACACAACGTTTCTGCCTTTCCGCGTTCACACGAACGCGGCCCCATTGAAGCCTGGCGCTGCAACCGTTCGCGCATGGCGATGTCGTTCTTTCCGCGTTCACACGAACGCGGCCCCATTGAAGCTCGACGGCTCCGCGTCCGGTGATCTGCTTCTTTCGCTTTCCGCGTTCACACGAACGCGGCCCCATTGAAGCGTCGCTGACGATGGCGCTTATGCAGATTCTCTGCCTCTTTCCGCGTTCACACGAACGCGGCCCCATTGAAGCTGTACTGATAGGTTCCGACGACGTCGCGGCCATGCGTACTTTCCGCGTTCACACGAACGCGGCCCCATTGAAGCGGAAGCCTCATCTCCGCAGCGTTGGGCCCAGTCCGAGCTTTCCGCGTTCACACGAACGCGGCCCCATTGAAGCCAATAGGAGACACATTCATGGGTAGCGGAACAACAGGCTTTCCGCGTTCACACGAACGCGGCCCCATTGAAGCATGATGGTGTAAATAGGGTCGCACCGCTATTGTAGCCTTTCCGCGTTCACACGAACGCGGCCCCATTGAAGCCGTCGTTTTCGGTCGGGTTTTGTCCGGGTTTCCGGCCTTTCCGCGTTCACACGAACGCGGCCCCATTGAAGCAGGGAGATGGATTATGACGACGCAAGATATTCTGGCCTTTCCGCGTTCACACGAACGCGGCCCCATTGAAGCGACGCTGACGGCCTCGACTGGCGACCAATGCAGCGACCTTTCCGCGTTCACACGAACGCGGCCCCATTGAAGCGGCGATCAGTTCCTCGCTGTTGAAGAGCGCGGACGCCTTTCCGCGTTCACACGAACGCGGCCCCATTGAAGCGCGAGTCCCAGCAAGCGATTAGGACGGGCTGCCAAGTCTTTCCGCGTTCACACGAACGCGGCCCCATTGAAGCCCAAGAGGCGAGCACCTAAGAGAGGGCTGATCACTTGCTTTCCGCGTTCACACGAACGCGGCCCCATTGAAGCTCTTCCTTGGCCTTGGCCTTGGCCTTGGCGAATTTCTTTCCGCGTTCACACGAACGCGGCCCCATTGAAGCTGGTCTGACTGCGCTGATGAAGGCTGGAACGAATTACTTTCCGCGTTCACACGAACGCGGCCCCATTGAAGCCAGCCAAATGTCCTCGCAAACTCCAACTCTAATTGTCTTTCCGCGTTCACACGAACGCGGCCCCATTGAAGCTTACTAAATCAGGTTTACAAAGACCGTAATCATATCTTTCCGCGTTCACACGAACGCGGCCCCATTGAAGCCGGACCACTGTTAGTAGTTTACCAAGGAGAGAGAAATCTTTCCGCGTTCACACGAACGCGGCCCCATTGAAGCGATCACGTCGATCTTAACGTCGGGATAGAATCGACGCTTTCCGCGTTCACACGAACGCGGCCCCATTGAAGCTTGTCGCGAGTATATGACATCTCGCAAGCAGCCCTGAGACTTTCCGCGTTCACACGAACGCGGCCCCATTGAAGCGAAATCAGCATTAATAACAACTCCCTCACATAACTCACTTTCCGCGTTCACACGAACGCGGCCCCATTGAAGCCAGATCGAAGATATGCCTCACTGCTTTAAGCATCTTGCTTTCCGCGTTCACACGAACGCGGCCCCATTGAAGCTTCATTGCTAGGTCGATAGTCGGCAAGACCTTCATCTTTCCGCGTTCACACGAACGCGGCCCCATTGAAGCACTCGCTTGCCCGCAGGCAACAAAACGCGAACCTTGCCTTTCCGCGTTCACACGAACGCGGCCCCATTGAAGCCAAGCTGTCTAGCGTCCGTTCTGCCGCACTGTCTCCTACTTTCCGCGTTCACACGAACGCGGCCCCATTGAAGCATAGCCTAACGCCTCTTCTTCGGTAATCTCCTTACCCTTTCCGCGTTCACACGAACGCGGCCCCATTGAAGCAAAACAGCCCATTGTCACAAGAGCAGACGTTGGATGTGCTTTCCGCGTTCACACGAACGCGGCCCCATTGAAGCTGGCAGTCCGTAATGGCTGGAGACTTCGATCACTACCTTTCCGCGTTCACACGAACGCGGCCCCATTGAAGCTCGTGTTCGGTGTCGCCCGGCTCCCAGAACTGGTTGCTTTCCGCGTTCACACGAACGCGGCCCCATTGAAGCAAGTCTGCTTTCTAATTCTCGAAACCCTCGTGGTAGCTTTCCGCGTTCACACGAACGCGGCCCCATTGAAGCTAATGTTGATGCAGTCACGGTGACTGGCAGCGCAGGGGCTTTCCGCGTTCACACGAACGCGGCCCCATTGAAGCGCGCCGAGGAACGCGGCCTTGACCGTGGCTTCTCTATCTTTCCGCGTTCACACGAACGCGGCCCCATTGAAGCGTCCAGCAGCCTGCAGCAACTCCGCCAGCCGATCCCTTTCCGCGTTCACACGAACGCGGCCCCATTGAAGCTGGGAAGTCCATTACTGATTCTCGCGATTGGGTCTTCTTTCCGCGTTCACACGAACGCGGCCCCATTGAAGCTTGGCCATGATCGTGGTCCTTCAAAATAGAGTTGTGACTTTCCGCGTTCACACGAACGCGGCCCCATTGAAGCACTAACTCAACCAATAACAATCTAGTGATCAAGTCTACTTTCCGCGTTCACACGAACGCGGCCCCATTGAAGCGTGTTGAATTACGTCACAGGCTCTTTGTCTGTCCGCCTTTCCGCGTTCACACGAACGCGGCCCCATTGAAGCTGTTGCCGCGTTATTCACAAGCCACGAACCATTTTGCCTTTCCGCGTTCACACGAACGCGGCCCCATTGAAGCCTCATTGCTAGAGCGGTAATCGGCGAGACCCTCATTCTTTCCGCGTTCACACGAACGCGGCCCCATTGAAGCGATCCCACACCACACGCAACCCACCTATCGCGTCGCCCTTTCCGCGTTCACACGAACGCGGCCCCATTGAAGCCTTTCCTGAACAGCCTAAGACCGAGCGACAGGACTGCTTTCCGCGTTCACACGAACGCGGCCCCATTGAAGCCTGTCATACCCAAAGCCCTCATCACCCCATCCACTTGTCCTTTCCGCGTTCACACGAACGCGGCCCCATTGAAGCTCACGTAAGAAGTGTAGGTAGCCCGCAGTTAGTTCCATCTTTCCGCGTTCACACGAACGCGGCCCCATTGAAGCGCAAGTTGATCGCGGCGGACTTCTGTTTCGCATCCTCTTTCCGCGTTCACACGAACGCGGCCCCATTGAAGCCAGGCCGGCGCTTGCCAGCCGGGCGAATGGTCGGAGCTTTCCGCGTTCACACGAACGCGGCCCCATTGAAGCTTGTCCATGATGAACGCTTGGTACGGACGGTTGCGCTTTCCGCGTTCACACGAACGCGGCCCCATTGAAGCCTCCCTTAGTGAAGTGAATGTCTTGGGTGGCAGCACCCTTTCCGCGTTCACACGAACGCGGCCCCATTGAAGCTGCCGCTGACTCAGTAACCTTGATACCGTACGCGTCCTTTCCGCGTTCACACGAACGCGGCCCCATTGAAGCTATTCGGTAGCCCCCGAGCCGTCCTTATTAAGCATCTTTCCGCGTTCACACGAACGCGGCCCCATTGAAGCCCTTGCCTTCGAACTCGTCCGTCTTTGGCACGGCGTGCTTTCCGCGTTCACACGAACGCGGCCCCATTGAAGCAATCGTGTTGCTTTGTGAGTTGGCGGTCCCGCTCCACTTTCCGCGTTCACACGAACGCGGCCCCATTGAAGCGGGTTGGATGAGGGCGATGCATTGACATTTCGCGAGACTTTCCGCGTTCACACGAACGCGGCCCCATTGAAGCTCTTTGCAGCGGTCGCTGCCTTTCCAATGTCGGCGGCCTTTCCGCGTTCACACGAACGCGGCCCCATTGAAGCGCGTCGACGGCACGAACACCCAGCCGCGACTTTGCCTTTCCGCGTTCACACGAACGCGGCCCCATTGAAGCTGTCTTCGGCGGCTCGCGTCAGATAGCGTTGCAGCATCTTTCCGCGTTCACACGAACGCGGCCCCATTGAAGCTACTTTTGCTTCACGGTTAACTCCTCAACACTCCACCAACACTCCACGCTGTGGCGACGCTGCCCGATTCACACCTACACTTCAAGTCAACACGAGCCATGAAAACAAAGAGTTTCTGTACTCGATGTCGTGTTTGCCGAAGACTCCAGACGCATCCGCAACGGGGATGGATCCGAAAACTTTGGGTTGCTACGAAAGTTCGTCATCAGTCTCCTCAAGCGAGACACTTCGCAAGGAAGCCTCAAGGGAAAAAGAAAACGGGCTGGCTGGAACACAACCTTTCTCGAAAACCTGCTGTTTGATTGAGATTTAGATGCGATGGCCGTGGGCGGTAAGGTGGCTCGCATGCGCGCCCAGAGTCGCGCCAGGGAAGATGTGAGCAATGCGTTTACCGATGAGGAACGGGACCAGATGAAGTAAGGAAAGGCGGCGACCTCAATCACCTTCGAGGTCACCTACTGACTTCTGCCCAGTGGTGATCGTTTCTGACACGCCGGACACTGGCCGTTAAACAGTCGATCTCGCACTAGGCAGCGGAACCATCCTGGGCAACGTCCATCGTTAGGACGCCGGTCTTCACGCCATCCGGACTGAGCATCGAACACGAGCTTACTTTTCTCGCATTCGATCTCATCTAGCGTCCGGAACATGGATGCCAAACGTGCCAATTTTGCGTCAGTCGCTTTTCTGGGATCGCAGAAAGACACTCACGGTAGTTCCGCCGATGCAGATGTCGCCAGCGAGCTTACCGACGCAGCGGGCGCATCAACCGACCGTGGCCCGTGGCGTAGGTGCTTGCCAAGGGCAACGGTCGTAATGCGGTCGCGAACCCGATTAATCAAAGTGCCAACTAAAGTGCCAACAGAATCTCGCATTTACTGACATTTTCAACGTGAAACGCTCGCCCAATCGGCCTAAACTCCAGGAAACAACAGTCTATCAAATCCCAACCAGAACCTTGGCCCGACTCTTAATCAATAGGTTCTAGGTTCGATTCCTAGTGGGGGCACTTTGAAAGCCATGTCTCGCAATGAGTTGTGGCTTCTTTCGTTTGATCGCAAGGCTCGACGCGCACCCCTTGATCGTCATGCAATTTGATCGACGGGTATGGCGATCACAATTCAGCGAGGCTCAACTCGCGCATCGCCGCGCAGCCGCTTTCACTAAGCCAATCGGTTTGATTAACATGGTGGCAAGCATGCCGACCACCCTGCCCTACAACTTCGAAGGAGTCTGTTGATGTCACACCCGCTGAAGCGTTTGGTCACCGGTTTTGTCTTTATCCTCGCCCTCCCTCTTGTCGCCTCCGCCGATGATGGCTGGAAGCCGTTGTTTGATGGCAAGTCGCTCGATGGTTGGGTTCAAAAGAACGGTACGGCTAAGTACACCGTCGTCGATGGCACGATTCACGGCGAGACGAAAGAAGGCAGTCCTAATTCGTTTCTCTGTACTGAAGAACTGTATGGCGACTTTGCGCTCGAATTCGAAGTTAAAGTCCATGACAGCCTGAACTCTGGTGTGCAGATTCGCTCCAAAACCAAAGAGAAACCATCGGGCAAAAAGAAAAACGACGCGATCGGCCGCGTTTATGGCCCCCAGTGCGAGATCGAGGCGAGTGGCGAGAAAGGTGCGGAAGCTGGATACGTGTACGGAGAAGCGACCGGTCGTGGTTGGTTAACGACGGAGGATCGGTTGATCCCGCACAAACGCATGAAAGATGGCGAGTGGAACAAGTTTCGTATTGTTGCCAAAGGCCCGCACATTCAGACTTGGATCAACGGTCATCCGATCGCAGACCTGACCGACGAAGCCATTTACGAAACGCATCCCGAAGGCTTCATCGGCTTGCAAGTCCACGGAATCAAAGCTGGAACGGGACCTTACGACGTGGCTTGGCGCAACATTCGGATCAAAGAGCTGTAAGCGATCCCGCCTCGCGCAAAGCGTGTCGAGAATTTCGCGAGCGCCCGTCGCTCGAGTGTTAAGATCGGTGAGCGGTTGCTTGGTGCTTGTTGCTTATCCGCCGACCAAACATCACAGCGAGGGAGCGACCGCGGGAACAGGATGGTGCCGTTCAGGGCCTACTTCTGCTACGCGGCGTTGTGCGTAGGAGTACTCGTTTGGCCCGTCGCCGTTCCGTCGGCGTTCTCCTGCCCGCACGGAATCTCGATGCCTAAGAGTTCCTGGACCTCACGTATTAGATAAGTACCCTCAAAAGGTTTCGGTAACAGCCGCTCCGAATCTGAAAGCAATGACGTGTGCATTAACTCGGAGCTATAGCCCGTGCAGTAAATTATTGGAATGCTTGGGTTGGATGCTTTTATCTCCTGTGCCAATTCGGTACCTGTCATTCCGCCTGGCATCACCATGTCGGTGATTACCAAGTCGATACTGCTTCCCATCCGGTTCCAAATCTCCAACGCTTCTGGGCCATTTATGGATTGAACGACTTGATGGCCTGCTCGCTCCAGCACTTTGCTCATCGTGAGTCGAACGGAGCTATCGTCTTCAACGATGAGGATCGTTTCACGCCCGCTTGATACTGGAGACTGAACTTTGGCTACAGTCTCGGGACGCTTGACGCCCACAGATTGAACCTCGGGTAAGAATACTGCAAACCGGCTTCCGTCGCCGACCGTCGACTGAACGTCAACCCAACCCTCATGCTGTTTCGCAATCCCAAAGACAGTACTCAGCCCCAGCCCTGTGCCCTTGCCAACTTCCTTGGTTGTGTAGAACGGCTCGAAGATATTCAGCTGGGTGTCTTTGTCGATCCCACACCCATCGTCCGTCACGGAGATTTCAACATATTTTCCGGGCAACATTTCAACATGTTGCGAGGCCACTTCGGGAGAGATCGTGACTGACCGCACGGAAATCTCTAGAACACCGCCCGTCGGCATCGCATCGCGTGCGTTGAGGGCCAAATTCATGATCGCCTGTTGGATCATACCGCCATCTGCATGAATGGCCTGCACGGCTTCGTCAACCGTCAGACGCAACTCGATATCTTCACTTATCAGTCGTCGCAGTATTTCTGTAATATCAGACAACAATTCGCCCGGTTGAATCAGCGTCGTGTTCATTGCTTGACGTCGACTAAATGCAAGCAGTTGCTGTGTGAGCGTGGCCGCACGGGCCGCCGCGTCGTGAATCAGAGAAACGGATTTGACCTTATCTTCGGCAAGGCCCGGGGAAGCAAGAAGCATTTCACTATTCATGCGAACAACCGTTAGTAGGTTGTTGTAGTCGTGAGCTACGCCAGCCGCCAATTGTCCAACCGAGTCCATCTTCTGCATCTGCCGAATCTGCCGTTCCAATCTTCGACGTTCTGATACGTCACGAGCGATGCACTGCAGTTCATCCGCTTGAGGATTCTGTGTCTCCAAATGGACGGCGGTTTCGAGGACAATTCCGCGGCTGGTCGTCAGTTCCAATACCGCGTGTGGTTGACCTGAGGTTAGTCGGCTAACTACTAGATTCAGGACTTCGACACTTTCCTCCGAGAGGTGGTCCGTGATCTGTTGCCCAAGAAGCCGGTCGTTGGGCTCGTCAAAGACACGTTCTGTTGCTGGATTTACCGCAACGAACTCACATGATTGGCTTATCGAAAAGATAAGTTCTCCGGCATTTTCGACGAGTGTGTTGTATTGCGTCGTTAGCGCTCCGCGGACGGCAAGCTCTTGTTCGATCCTGCTCGTTTGCCTCGCAACGGTCGATCGGAGCGCGATGCCCCACGCCAACACCATCAGAACTAAGATCGTGAGAGCTGAAACAAGCACCAGCGTATGGCGGGAAGTCCACCATGGTGCGGGACGAACGATCTCCAAGTGCGAGGTCGTCGGACACAGCAACCGAAAGGACCGCATTCGATCCCAATCATCCGAGCGAATGTCCAGAACACCTTGCAATCGCACCACGGATTGGTCTCGAATTCCAGCCCACTTGGGTGCCGTCGTTACCGATGCCAGGTCCGCCGAAAACACAACACCATCACCCTGAAGCGTTAATCCAGGAGCTGCTGAACTGGAACTATTCCTCAACACGGTTGCTTCCATCAACACGAGTTGCCCATCCATTTCGGCAGACTGAATGTCAGCAACGCGAATGGGAGTCGGAGCAGGTGAATTCTCGGCAATCCCGGTCTTCTGCCAAGCTGATACTCGAAGCGTCGGTGAAAATTGCTCGGGAAGCGGAAGACCAATGATGTCGATCACGTCATGCACCTGCGGAGTATCCTTCGTCTTGAACCGGATAAGGATACCTCGACTTTCGTCCTGCATCGCCACTAAGCCGGAGGGATCAACGTACGTGACAACGCCAGAAATTTTGACCTTCTTTCTCGCACTACCTGCACCTGGCTCAAGCGTCGCGAGGTCTGAAACCGATGTGACTGGAATCGCAAACGGGTCGCTGGGCGCCTCCTCTTGGAAAGCGACATGATCTGCAGAAGGAACGTGGAAGTATATGCCGGTGGCTTGGAAGCCCGCATCGGATTTTGTGCCGCAAACACCGGTCAATGTTACGGCGGAACCTGGCCAGTTCTTCTGCTTAAGCAGCTTACCCGCTCCGCAAATGACGGCCTCGAAATCTCCTTCAGAGTTCCTCATGGATAGCACGAGGTTTTTCTGACTTCGCTCGACAGACTGAATGACCCCACCAAGTGTCACCCACTGGCTGTCCTCTGCTCCAGAAAGCAATCGCCCAAAACTGACTGCGCGAGGCGCCGGGAGTTCGCCTCGGCCGTGCTTCTGAATACTGCTCGCAATCACCATGGGTGCAAAACCACCGGGATCAGAGACTCCGCGGACAATTACACGGTCCCCCGGACGCAATGAATGTGCGCGTCTCTTTTCGTCAACATAGACGCCACGTATGCCGTCATGGACAAACATGACTCGCCATCCAGGGTCGTAGTACATCACGATCCCTTCGATCTCAACGGGGTACTTTTGGCGAGCCATTTGTCGAGTCAATCCATGCAGTGCCTGAGCCGTTGCCAGGATGGGAAGATCAATGCGCTGGTCCTCTTCTGGTGCGTCTTCTAGCGTCGCTGCTTTGGCCGTACCACGATCAATGAAGATATTCTTGTCCTCGTCCAGCCAAGCAATTCCGATGACTTCGACATCCGAGCCGTTGGTTAGTTCGACGGGGGCCTTTAGATGAACGTCAACCGTCGTACTGCCTTTCTTGATCCTAAGCACATCCGATGTTGGCTGTTCAGCAACCTTTCCATAGACGCGAATAAGTCGGGGATCACGCCGCTGTCGTCGCTCAATCTCAAGTGCTTCGATAGGGATCACCGGCACTGCAAACGGACCGACGGGACCACTCTTAAACACAGTCAAGTCTGATAAGTCAGGTACAAAGACCTGTTGCGACAAGAGCTGCGTATCAGTCTGATTCCACAGAGGTGATGCGCAGCCTATAGCTTCAATCTCAGCCCCCAACAAACCGATAAGATCTTTTTCCTGACAGTTATTGATGGTGACTTGCACCTGAAACCTTCTGAGGAAGGCCACCACGAGCCTGATATGATTCTTGCTCCGGAATTCAGCTTCAACGACCGTTCCCGTCAACGAGACTCGACCTTGGAGTCGCAGCTTGTCTTCGAGCTTCAGGGGCAGTAACACAAGTGGTGGAGGTAGCTCGGCTTTGGCAACCTCTCGAATCTTCAGATCCGTAATCGTGCGTACCCCATTTGCCAACGTTGTTTTCCCAGTCACGATGGCGCGCGTTCTGGCAAGTGGTGCCTTCGTATCGGGCGATATGGGTAGGAAGAGGCGTCCGGTTTCGTCCTGTAGCCAGAACAGCTGCCATGCCGGATCGGAATATAAAACGACACCTTCAATATGGACTGGCCGACCATCGCGGGCCTCCTCATCACTGAGCCCATAAAACCGCTCAACCGAAGGGATGACATCACGCGTAGCCGGCGAATTTAGGTTCTCTTGAGACGAGCACACTGCCGACATGAACGAGACGACAATGAAGCTCTGAAGGCAAAGAATGTTCCGCTTTCCGTGCATAACTGACTTCCTGTCTTGGGCCGGAAGCCCTGCATGGTCCAGCAGGGTCACGTTCTCTTCGAAGAATTGAGTAGAAGCTCTACTCCGATAGGCTGGCGGCTCATTGTATGCGCGAAGGCTCTTGATCGAAAGCCGAATCTGATCCATTAGCGAGTCACTTGCCGAGCGACTAGCCTGGGTGCGCACACGGTAGGCGATGGGCGACGGCCCCTGACAGAAGGAACTCTCGGCCGGCGCCGTCAGCAGGTAAGTGCAGCTCGTCGTCCGTCGAATTCATGGTTAAAACGGCAACCTCGTTTCTTGGTCTTTCTTAGAGTGCGCTTGTCCTGCTTTCGGTTTTTTCCGACAATGCCTCGATGAACTCCAACGCCCCAAAAGGCTGGTTCGCCGTAACAGGGTTTGCCCTCTTCGGGGGCTGGCTGTTCTTGTTGCGGATCGCAGAAGATCTGGAGTTTGTTGCACGGCCAGTTGAAAGCACGTTGATTTTCGTCTCTGGTGTCGCCGTGTTGTTCGTGGTCGCATACCGCTGTCGGCGAATCGAAACTTCGCGCGCCATTCAAGTCACACTTCTCTTCCTGTTCATGGCGATTTGCGGTGAGCTTTTTCTCAGCCTCATCGGTAATCTGCCGTCCTGGAAAAATACACCGATCATCGGCAAAGAGAGCTATGTTCGATCCGTGCTGAAGCATTTGCTTTTTGCGTATTGGTATGGTGGCGGCTCGCTGCTCATTTATCTGCTATTAAAATCAGCCGAAGATAGCCATCATCGTTTGGCAAAGAGCGAACAATGGTTTCGCGCGATCTTCGATTCGGAGCCTGAGTGTGTCAAGCTCCTGAAACGAGATGGAACGCTTCAGGACATGAACGCTGCCGGCCTGGCGCTGGTCGAGGTCGACTCGCTCGACGACGTTCTCGGTCAATGCATCTACCCAGTCGTAGCACCTGAGCATCGAGCTGCGTTTGTCGATGCCAACGAAGCTGTTTTTTCCGGCGAATCAGCAGTGCTACAATTCGAGATCATTGGTTTTCGCGGAACGCGACGCTGGATGGAATCACATAACGTTCCGCTGCGGAATTCAGCGGGCGACATTACTGCAGCGCTTTCTGTAAGTCGTGACATCACAGCACGAAAACAAGCTGAAGCTGATCGCGAAAAACGCTTACGGCATTTGCATGCATTGGACCGTGTGCATCACGTAATCGGCGCAGCATCGACCGCTCAGGAGATGCTTGAAAATGTCGTACAGGAAATGTTGGACGTCACGGGTTGCGATCGCGCATGGCTCTGCTATCCGTGCGATCCTGCGGCAGCAACGGTGCAATTGCCCGTCTCATGCTCAAGAGCGGAGTTTCCGGGGATCGTCGAATCCAATGCGGAATTTCCTGTGGATGAGCAGTCGCGATCCGTGATGCAAGCGTTATTGGACCATGACGAGCCGCTGGGCTTTCACGGCGAAGCCGTCGGCAACGCGATTGCACCTGAACTTGCAAGCCAATTCCAGATACGTGCGCTGATGGTCTTGGGACTTAAGCCTCGTACAGGTGCAGCTTGGTCGCTTGGCCTGCATCAATGCTCGTACGAAAGAGTGTGGAGCGACGATGACATACGATTGGTCAAGGATATTGGCCGGCGGATCGAAGACGCCCTCACCAGTTTGCTATCGCTTCGGGATCTGCGCATCAGCGAGGATCGATTCCGAACGCTTTTCGAACACGCACCCGAAGCGATCCTTGTTCATGATGTCGATCAAGATCGGTTTGTGGAATGGAATCAGAATGCTCTCGATTTGTTCAAGATCAGCGAGGAAAATCTCGCAAAGCTTAAACCGGTGGATGTCAGTGCATCAGAACAACCGCACGCAATTCCCGTAGGAGACTTCGCCCGGCAACAAACGGAGCGAGCTCTTGCGGGCGAAGATCCTGCGTTTGAGTGGTTGTTCTGCGACTCTGAGGGCCGTGATATTCCCTGTGAAGTGCGCCTCACGCGGTTGCCTTCGGCGCAGCGACGGCTCGTGCGTGGCAGTATCACGGACATCACAAGACGCAAAGAACTGGAAGAAGAATCCCGACAACACCAAAAGCTCCTTGCTCACACAAATCGCGTCGCGACGGTAGGCGAAATGGCCACTGGGTTCGCACATGAATTGAACCAGCCGCTTGCCGCAATATCGATGTTCGCCGATACCTGTCTCACCAAGCTGAAGTCGGATCCTTACGATACGGACAGCGTATTGTCGATCCTCAAGAGCCTCTCCGAACAGTCGCTTCGCGCCGGCTCCATCGTGGATCGAATCAGGAAGTTTGTTGGCAAGGAAGAGTTCATGCAGACCGCATGCCGTGTCGACAATCTATTCGACGACGTGCTGTCGCTTCTCAACTCTGAATTGATGGAACGCGAAATCACCGTGGATGTTCAACTTCCGGACTCGCTTGGCGAGGTCTACGCGGACCGAGTCCAAATCGAGCAAGTTCTCGTGAATCTGGTCCATAACTCCGCTGACGCAATTAGCGAGTGCGAAACAGCCCAGCGTCGTTTGGAGCTCGGTGCCAGGGACCGAGACGATGGGTTTGTCGAAGTGACGGTGCGGGATTTTGGTCCGGGCATGACCGATGAAGTCGCCGCCAAGGTCTTCGACGCGTTCTTTTCGACCAAGTCGAAAGGCATGGGCATGGGGCTGGCGATCTGCCGAACGATCGTCGAGTCGCACGGTGGTCGTATCGAGATGGTACCGGCTCCGCGCGAAGGAGTAGCATGCACGTTCACCCTGCCGATCCACAAGAGTCAACCACATGTCCAGCAATGATGAAGCAATCGTCTACGTCGTAGATGACGATTCGGCAATCCGCGAGTCCCTCTCGCTCCTGCTTAAAGCCAACGACGTTCCCACCGAAACTTTTGCCTCGCCACAGGAGTTTTTGGATACATGCGACTTGTCGAGAAAGTGCTGTTTGGTACTCGACGAGAGATTACCTGGAATGACCGGGCTCGAGCTGTTGGATCGAATTCCCAATCGAGATCAGATCCCGGTCTTCATGATCACCGGCCACGGAGATGGAGACATGCTTGCCATGGCCGAACGCAAAGGTGTCGCGCGGTGTCTCCGGAAACCATTTGACAGCAATGAACTCGTGTCGAGCATCCAGCAAGCACTAGACCGCTGAGTACTACCTATTCAGCGGAGTCTAGTAGCTCTTCGGATGACTGACACGCCGCTGATCCGGCAGCAACCATGCAAAGCGAAATTGGACGCAGCATGAATGAACCGCGTCTATGTGACGAGCGTTCGTCACTCCGACTGTGATCGCCATGAAGCCGCCCTCCGCAAGCGAGATTCAGTGAATGGCAGAGACCTTCGATGTGATTGCTGTCGGCGGGGGTGGCAGCGGATTAG
>JACKQG010003770.1_pt1 | contig 18221 bp, 16 predicted proteins | sample 8237621 | NCBI WGS metagenome assembly JACKQG01 (sample SAMN15677084, study PRJNA649215) | marine metagenome | biome: marine; feature: Black Sea; material: saline water; isolation source: suspended particulate matter (SPM) from the Black Sea western gyre | collected 2013-06-09/2013-06-10 | depth... | reverse complement strand
TCATCGTTTAGGGCGTGGACTACTGGGGTATCTAATCCCATTCGCTACCCACGCTTTCATGCCTCAGCGTCAGGAACGCGCCAGTGCACTGCCTTCGCATTTGGTATTCCCCACAATATCAACGGATTCCACCCCTACACTGTGAGTTCTATGCACCTCTCGCGTCCTCAAGTTGTACCGTTTCTTTCGCGGTTCCGAGGTTAAGCCTCGGGATTTAACGAAAGACTAATACAACCGCCTACGCATCCTTTACGCCCAGTGATTCCGGATAACGCTCGGGGCACTCGTATTACCGCCGCTGCTGGCACGAGTTTAGCGGCCCCTTATTCATACGCTAATGTCAATAAACTTCTTCACGTATAAAAGATTTTTACATCCCGAAGGACTTCATCAATCACGCGACGTCGCTCCATCAGGCTTTCGCCCATTGTGGAAGGTTCTTGACTGCGGCCTCCCGTAGGAGTATGGACCGTATCTCAGTTCCATCGGTGGGGGTCAGGCTCTCACCTCCCCTAGCCGTCGTAGCCTTGGTAGGCCGTTACCCTACCAACAAGCTGATAGCTCGCAGGCCAATCTCATAGCGATAAATCTTTACCGAGCACCACTTTTGCCTACAAACTTATATCGTCATATCAATTCTCTACAAATTTGTACTGTCTGCAATCAATATGATGTTATAAGCAAAAGTGGTGCTCGGACCATCGGGAATTATTCCAGATTTCTCCGGGTTATGCCCGACTATGAGGCATGTTCCTACGTGTTACTACCTCGTCTGCCATGCCACACCTCTCAAGCTTCATCATCTTCATAAGGAAGATAAAACCTGGGAGGTGTGGCATTCGACTTGCATGCCTAATCCACGCCGCCAGCGTTCATCCTGAGCTAGGATCAAACTCTAGTTAAAAATGAGTATCAAGCCGAGGCCTGAAACTCATACGAACGAGACAAAAGAAAATGCACAAACATTGTTTTCTTTTGCTCTTGATATGCTTTTCGTGCAGAAAAACATATCTGAAATAAACGTGACTTTGGAGATTTGTTTTTAGGAAACAAATCTCACTCTTCAATTGACAAAGAAAATCGCAACGCTCTCAATTAGAGCGTCCCACCATTATACACATACCGTTTTCAGAGTCAAGCAAAAAAGCGCGGTTTTGCCGAAAGGCAAAACCGCACCTTTTTACTTGACACTCTCTATTTGACCTTTCTCTTATTTATCACCGAAAGCAGCGGGGCTGCGAGGAAGATGGATGAATAGGTTCCGGCGATGACACCGATTGCGAGCGTGAGTGCAAACGGCTTTGTTGCCGCTCCGCCGATGAGAAAGAGCGCGCCCAAGACAACGAGTGTGGTAAGTGAGGTGTTGATGGAGCGTGCAAATGTTTGCGACAAACTTTCGTTAATAATCGTGGCAAAATCTTTGTGTGTGTGAAGGCGTGCGTTTTCTTTGAGATTTTCACGCACGCGGTCAAAGATGATAATCGTGTCGTTCACCGAGTATCCGAGGATTGCAAGAAGTGCCATCACAAAGAGTGTGTCGATTTCATAACCGGGGAGGTAGCTGCCGAGAATGGCAAACGCGCCCGCAGGAATGAGGATGTCGTGGATGAGTGCGACAATAGCAATGATGCCATACACCCACGATGACACCCCTATGGCGCCAGAACGCCCGGACACAGCCGGCTCTGACACATGCCGAAATGCAAATGCCACAAAGAGAATAATTGCGAGAATCACTGCACCAATTGCCACCCATGCCTTTGCGCGGAGCTCATTGCCGACGATTGGTCCAATCAAACTAAAACGCTGCTCCTCATATAAATAACTTTCTGAAAGTGAAAGTGCTTTGTGAATCGCGGGTCGATCGTCTTCGGAGACAATACCGGTGCGCACCACGAGTCCATTCTCGCCCGTTGTCTGCACGCTACTCCCTTCAAAGCCAGCACGGGCAAGTTCTTCTTCCACATCCTGTGCATTTGGGCGTGTATCAGTATATACCGCTTCAATGATGGCGCCGCCGGTAAAATCAATACCAAAACGAAGACCGAAAAAGAGAATCGCGCCAATCGCTCCGACGACCAATACCCCTGAGATTGCAAAAAATATATGTTTGTAGCCGGTGATATTCATATTCGTTTATTTTACTGAAAAGCCGGAATGAAAGAAGAAACGTGCCATACCCTTATGCATACGCGGAGCAATTGCCAGAAGAAGCGTACGGGTAATTGTAATCGCTGAGAACATAGAAAGTGCCACACCGATACCAAAGACGAGCGCAAACCCTTCCACCATAGAGGTACCAAACCAAAAGAGAATAATTGCCGTGATAATACTCGTGGTATTGCCGTCGCGAATGGATGTCCACGCACGGAGAAAACCGTCTTTCATCGCCACATGAAGATCCGCGTCGTCGCCATTGCCGTGCGCGCGACACAACTCTTCCTTAATACGTTCAAAGATGATGACATTCCCGTCAACAGCCATACCGATAGAGAGAATGAATCCGGCAATACCGGCTGCTGTGAGTGTTACCGGAATGAGTTTGAAGACGGCAAGCATAAGCATGATATACACTGCAAGCGAGACAACCGCCACGACTCCCGGCAATCGATACCAGAGAATGATGAACACTGCCACGATGAGGAGTCCGATCACTCCCGCGGTAATTCCCGCATCACGCACCGCCGCGCCGAGTGACGGACCGATTGTTTGTGTGGAGATAAGGTGAATCGGCACGGGAAGTGCGCCGGAATTAAGACGCCCAACGAGCGTTTTTGCTTCTTGTGCAGTCATGGATCCGGTGATTTGTGCTTCGCCACCGAGAATCTCAGACTGAATAATCGGCTCGGAAATCGGCGCGCCGTCGAGGTAAATTGCCAAGACCTTGCCGACATTTTCGCGAGTGAGATCGGCAAAAATCTGCGCGCCTTCATCGGTAAAAGTAAGCGACACAAGCGGCTGACCGGTTGTTTGATCGAATGCGAGCTGTGCACGAGAAAGATAGCGTCCGGTGAGATCTGTCGGTGCGTATGGTTCCTCACTTGCAAGAGTAAGTATCTCTTCAGATGGCTCTTCTCCTTCTCCTGATACAAACGTAGTATATACTTCCTGCTGTGCCGCCCAAATCTCCCGAGCACCTTCCTTCTCAAGCTTGAATTCAAGAAGTGGCGTTTGACCAATCATCTCCACTGCCGCATCAACATCGGTCACGCCCGGCAACTCCACAATCAAGCGTTCTCGTGCGCTCTCAGCACCAAAAACACTTCCTTTTTCCGTTTGCACAATTGGCTCGGAAACGCCAAAAAGATTGACACGTCGCTCAATGACATCACGGAGCGATTCCATCGCATCATTCACCTCATACTGCTCAAGTAAGCTCACATCAGCTTCATACACAATGTGTGAACCGCCCGAGAGATCGAGTCCATATCGGAGTGGAAACGCACTTCCCTCATTCATTTCAGATGTATACACAAAATACCCGACAGCTCCGCCGAGTACAAGAATGAGAAGGGCTGAGAGTCTTATTTTCCAGTTCATACGGAAAAGTATACGCTTTTTTTGGGTATTTTGCAATGGAAATAGCACGTGACTGAGCGACAATACACAAACAGTCGCGCCGAGCGTAGCTCGACGCGACTGTTATACATCTTCCATCACAATTACGCAGCCTGGGCTCCCGCTTCGACTTTGTTGATGGCAACGGCACGGGGACCTTTGTCGCCGTCCTCGATGTCGAACGATACCTTGTCGCCCTCGCGGAGGTCGTCAAAGCTCACGTTCTGGAGTTCGCTCGCATGGAAGAAAAGTTCCTTCTCCTCACCCTCGCGGGCGATGAAGCCGAATCCTTTGTCCATCATGCGTGCAATAGTTCCTTCAAACATGTACGCGTAAAGATATGTCATGCTTGCCGAGGCAAGGTGTCATATCTTTCATTAAATCAACTAACACCAATCAGGTCTTCCGGAATTGACCTGACTACGATCTCTCTCCGGAGCTTCTTTGGTAAATATACTATACATGAAGGATGGAGTTTATGCAAGCATGCAGAGTACGGGGTCTGTTTTTCATACATGAACAAAGATGGGTCAGTGGGTGTGAATGAAGAATTACGAATCACGATTTCCAGACTCCGCGTGGCACGGGCGCGGCGAAACCGCGCCCGTGTTAAATCATTTATCGTTTTCTGTTTATCGTTCGTTTACCTCCCTTTCCGTCCAAGAAGCACTCTCACCGTCTTCAGTGCAATATCAAAATCAAAAATGAGCGACCGGCGCTTGATGTAGTACAAATCATAGGATAATTTCTCCTGAGTCTCCTCAACTTCCACACCATGGTGCGGATGATTTTCTTGATACAATTGCGCCCATCCGGAAAGTCCCGGACGTACAATGTGCCGCACAGGGTAAAACGGAATTGCATTCGTGTATTCTTCCACAAGATTAGGATATTCCGGACGGGGTCCGACTAACGACATGTCACCGCGAATCACATTCCAAAGCTGTGGAAGCTCGTCGATTCGTGTTTCGCGAAGCACATTTCCCACGCGTGTAATTATTGGCCTCTTTTCCACACCACTTCCTTGGGAAGAGGATGCCATACTCCGAAATTTCACTAATCGAAATAATGTCCCATCTTTTCCCACACGCTCACCTCGAAAGAATATTGGTCCGCCGTCTTCCAGATATATAGCACATGCGACAAAAGGATACACAATAAGAGACAGCACGAACAACCCTCCCGCAATACATATATCCATCACACGCTTCCCTACTTCATAACCAAGTGATGTCCGGCCGTCGACATGCTCCAAAAACCATCGGCGCGTAATTGCAGATATCGGTACGCGTTCAAAGAGTTTTTCATACACTGTTGCTGTATCAACAATACGCACTCCTTCTAAAACAAGCGGGTAGAGATGCTCGGCGAGTGAGCGTGTTGCCTCACCATACAAGTCCATAACAATCGTTCCAATGTGCTCTCTGTGGACACAGGTAATAATGTCGTTTGCCACCATAGCATCACCGTTCTGTCCAAAGCGCGCAACACACACAAACGGCGCGTTTGGTGTATGTGCGACATAATTCACAATATCATCCATATCTTTCCCCACACCAATACATATCATGTGTTCTTTATTTTTTTCGGGGATATGGCGACCTGTATACATACGCATCGCGGCTGTTCCCAGCGACACAATAGCTATGTACACAATAAAAAGCGTCTTCGGAGTAATGCCAAAAACAGGAACAAGATAAAAAAGTGTAAAACCCGCGGCGCCAACGCTGCCCACTGAAAAGGCAAACCGTTCCCACATACCGCGTCGAACCATATATGTACGCCATTCGTATAATCCGGCAATAAAAAACACCAACACCCATATCACCGCCACACATACAAATGCCCACATATGGATACGTACCACTTCCCATGAAGGCACGGAAAGAAAACGCGCGAGAAGCGCAGACGGAAGAGCAAACGCAAGCACCGCTATATCAGCAACGAAAAGTGTCCAAGATTGACGTGTTCCTAATCCTTTCATATGTGTCTCTACCCTATCATGAAAGACCTGTCGCATCCACACCGACAATCTCTTTCACACCTCCATCGCTTCGGTATCGGAAAGTACGTGCGTGGTATGCCATAACAATACCAAGAGCGATGCACTCCGTGAGAATATGTGAACCACCATACGAAACAAACGGGAGAGGTAGTCCTGTCACCGGCAACAGCCCGATATTCATACCGACATGAATTACCATGTGACTCCCGAGATACACCGCTGTGCCGAGTGTGAAAAGTTTTTCGACGTTGCCAGTCATGGTAAATGACATACGAATCAATCGCCATATCACAATACCAAACAGGATCAAGATCAAGAAAGAACCAGCAAGACCCCACTCCTCTGCAAATGCGGCAAAGATGAAATCTGTTTCGTATTCGGGAAGAAATTCAAGACGAGATTGTGTGCCGTAGCCTACCCCTTTCCCTAAAAGCTGTCCGGAGCCGACAGCAATGGTAGATTGATACGCATGATATCCGGCACCTTGAATATCGGCGAGAGGATGAAGAAATGTGCTGATGCGTTCTTTTTGTTCAAGAGTAAACGCACCATTCCAGAGAATAGTGAGTGACAGAGCAGACACTGCAAACACAGCAAAAAGATGCTTTTTTGAAATCCCCGACACCCCGACCATGCCAAGCCATATCGCTCCGATAATAAGAGCGGAGCCAAAATCGGGCTGCAAGAAAATGAGGACAAACGGCACTGCCGCGTACACTCCAGAGACAATAATATGGCGAATATGCGCAATTTCTATATGCCGCCGTGAAAAATACTTTGAAAGAAGTAAAATGAGTGCTATCTTTATTGGATCAGCCGGCTGAATACCAAAGCCACCCACGGAAAGCCAGCTCTGTGCTCCTTTCGTTGCAGTACCGAATACCGCAAGCAATAGAAGAATACACACGCCGACACCATACAGTACAACAACAACATCCGTCCGCTTGAGAAAACGCATATCAGCAATCGATAGACCGAAGAAAACAATAATGCCCGCACCGATCCACACCAGCTGCCGATTAAAAAAAGGGCTCTCCCCACCAAATGAATACATTGTTACGAGCCCCGCGCACACAAGGAGAAAAACCGCGCCAAAAAGAACCCAATCGACCGATTGAATCACACGACCTGGAATCGTCGCTTGATTATTGAAGGAATACCTCGTCATAGAAATCCTGAATATAATTCACACGGGGTATCACATTGATTTTTGCCACCGGTGCGTCAAATGTGTTGCGCCAGGTAAAGACCACTGTTTGTTCACTATATTTTTCAAGCGTATCGACATAGGTTCTACTTGTCCCAAGAACATTTTCATCGGCATCAGAAACGACGGCGACCACTTCAATATCATATAGAGCAAAGGGGGACCGATTAGCGACAGACGCCGACAAGCGTGGCTTACCATTCTTCTCCTCCATACGCTGTTTCGTCACGGCGATTGCGGGAATTTCTTCTTCGGGAATCAATACCTCAATCCATTTACTCTCCTCGATAAAATCAATAAAGACTCTATTTGGATCACGCTCACCGGTGAGAACTTTGCTTTCGAAAATCACCCATTTATTTCCCGGGAGCGCGAAGCTCTTCCCAAGGCGATCTTGGATAAGAAGATTTTCGTCATCATACATTTTAAATTGATACAGTATTTCCGCCGACCCGATAGCGGTATTTGTGTTTTCAATCAATGCAGCCAAATCATACACACCATCCTCAACCTCAAATGCGCGTGCCCAATGAATCACAGGAAGTGTCACGTCTCCTTGACACTGAAGCACACACCCTCCGCCACAGTCTCTGCCCACTTCTTCACCATTGTGCTTGCCATCAAAACACGTCGGCTCTATATTAAGCGCAAAAAAGAGTGGTACACCAATAATAACCGCTATAATGCCGAGAACGATAGAGAGATAGGTTAATTGTTTACGCACACCCCACGATGACATACATTTGAAAGTTAGACATTGGAAGTTAGGAAGGTGTATAGCCAAACACTAACCACCAAAGTCTCATACCATGTCTTGATTATATCACGAAAAAACGCCCGAAGGCGTTTTTTGTTTGAATACTGTGTGCTGGCGACTACCTACTTTCCCCACAAGGAGTATCATCGGCACGATCGTGCTTAACTTCCGGGTTCGGAATGGGACCGGGTGTGACCACGATGTCGTGTCACCAACACACAATATTCAATTGAATCTAAAACGAGTGTTCGCTGCCACTCGAAGACATACAGAGTCGGAATCGTCAAAGCAAGGATAAATCCCTTACTTGACGTAAGAATAAACGCGTTAACGAATTAGTACACCTCGGCTCAACGCATCACTGCGCTTCCACCTGGTGCCTATCAACCTTATCATCTCTAAGGATTCTCAAATGATTCCTAATCTTGAAGTTGGCTTCCCTCTTAGATGCTTTCAGAGGTTATCCATTCCCGACTTAGCTACCCGGCCGTGCTCCTGGCGGAACAACCGGTACACCAGAGGTCAGTCCATTCGGGTCCTCTCGTACTACGAACGGATCTTCTCAAGAATCAACGCCTACAGCAGATAGGAGACCAACCTGTCTTACGCATGTGTAGCTGTGAGTGTATTGCTCGTAGCTTTTAGGTACTCGCCTCACTCACAACGCCGTCGTTACCGACGGGATCGGACTGTATCTTCTTCCTCGGAAAAGGAAGGTTAACGTGCAGTCTCTACGGGTAATTACATACTCTTTAAAGAAGAGGAAGCAAAGCTGTTATTCATTAGGGCCGTTGTGGTTACGGCCAAGGTTGCCAAACATGAAGCTTGGCGCGCCCATTAGCATGAATTAAACATTCTTCACCTCCTCAAAAGAGGATGTAATCTTCCCTCGGTATTGTCCTTATTCGGTCAAATATTCATAAGGATTCCACCGATATTAGTTAACTTGTCATCATATATTACTATATGATGCCGCCGTAATGATGTCTTTGACCTCGGGTTCAAACGGGTTCAGGATCCTATGCATATGCATACGCTCCTGAACGGTTTGAACCCAGCTCGCGTAACTCTTTAATTGGCGAACAGCCAAACCCTTGGGACCTTCTTCAGCCCCAGGATAAGTTGAGCCGACATCGAGGTGCCGAACTCCGCCGTCGATATGAACTCTTAGGCGGAACTAGCCTGTTATCCCCAGGGTAGCTTTTATCTGATAATCTCTGGCCGCATCTAAAGCGAACCATCGGTTCACTATGCTCTGCTTTCGCACCTGCTCGACACATACGTCTTGCAGTTAAGCCAGCTTGTGCCATTACACTATCGGCACGGTGTCCATTCGCGCCTAGCTGACCTTAATAGACTCCTCCGTTACTCTTTGGGCATCTGTGTTACCAATTTCTCCTTCATGGAAGGGATATGTCCCGCAACGGGAACAATATACGACTCAAACATCTTTTTTGATTCCGACAGAATATACAACCGCCAGTATCGTCCTTTTTGACTATGCACTGTCGCCGAGATTGAAAACTTTTCTCGCAACACAGTCACAATTCGTTTTAAATCGCTTTTTGTGTATCCAAGTGTATGGATGACATATGTGTTGTGGCGCAATGATTTTCTAGAACCATCGTCCATAAACCATATAGCTATACCAAGCGGCGAAAGAAGTGATGCAATATTTTTGGGAATGCATTTTTCTTTACCACGCGGATAAAACTGCTGTCCATAGAAGCGAAATGACGGATGAGAGAATGTCGTAAATCCGACACTACTGCTCCCATCTTTTCGTTTCTTTTCATACACACCTCCCGGAATCCACTCCTTGAATTCATTACTAAGGAAAGACACGTAATCTTTCTGCTTCATGCCATGCTCCACCTTAAGACGATATGTCCGTCCGCCATTTTGTGTCTCAAGATGTCCGTCTCCCAAAAGAAGACCGACAAGAATATCACGCTGTCGACGGTTCAATGACAATTTCTTCTTTTGCTTCACATGTTCTTTGGTGTTCATAAGTATTGGCTGTCTATCTATAACGATTGATAAACACTCTTCGTCGCCGAAGAGATCGGACCATCTCTTCTTCCGTATACACGGAAGCCAAACGTATGGCCTCTCAGGGGTCTTTGTTTTCACAAAGACTTCCCTGCTGATTATCCGCACTTGCGCTGTTTCCCATCATCAACCACCTTTTGATAATAGCGCGCAAGATACTCGGAGTTTCCAGCATATAGTTCGGTTCACGTCCACATGTTGCCATGTGGCGTCCCCCTCATTTATTTCTTTCAGACGCGGAGTCATATTTTGCGTCTTGGAGGCGCCCTAATTTCAGAACATCATTTTTTCATGCTGTTCTGAAGGAGAGCGCCCCACTCAAACTACCCGCCACACACTGTCTCTCTCGGTTTTTACCGAGAGGTTAGAATATACATACATGCAGAGTGGTATTTCACTGATGGCTCCATCCCGACCAAAATCGAGACTTCAAAGCCTCCCACCTATGCTACGCAACATACACGCATACCCAATATGAAGCTGTAGTAAAGCTCCTGGGGTCTTTTCGTCTAGCTGTAGGTAACCGGCGTCTTCACCGGTATTGCATTTTCACCGAGCTGTTCCCCGAGACAGTTCTCTGATCGTTACGCCATTCGTGCAGGTCTGAACTTACCAGACAAGGAATTTCGCTACCTTAGGACCGTTTGCTGATGTTTTATATGACAAACCCATCCGTATGCATCGATTTGTCAACCCTATGTCGCCATAGGGGCCCGACTATCTCATCATGTTCGCGCACGTCGGCTTTGCACGTGTGCGCGGCATGTTCCGCGTATAGTCTGTGAGGATTCTACTGTGCATGGGTATCGGATGCCGTATAGGCGCGCTTTCGCCCGATACCTTCGTTTAATTGTTCTCGCAATGCCACGATTTCGTCAAACCCCTTGCGGGTGAGATGTTCCTTGCGATACATCTTCTCGACAATACGTGTAAAAAGCGAGAAATTCTTTTTCTTTGCCGCGGATAAAAATCCGAAGCGAGTGAAAAAAGGAATTATAGTATCATGAAGTGCCGTGATGTTCGTTACTTCGTAATACACCACTCCGTCTTTGCGCGTACGCAATGTTCCACAGCGAAGGATCTTTTTGATGTGAGCCAAAATGACTCGATCCTTCTGCGAAATGTTAAACGAAGCAGAAACTTTCCATCCGTGTGTGTAGTCCGGGCGCGGACGAAGGGAGACGTTAAAACTTCCCTCTCCGTCCGTAAAACCCGCGATATAATGCCCGTGTCGCGGATCAACAGATTTCACATCATACATAGATGATACATAATTATGCACAGAGTCTTTCCTGCGGATTGTCCGCACCGCTCGCATTGTTACCATCGCATCGACGTGCGAACTGGTAGCGGCGGATACTTTGGCACGCGCTAAGGCGCACGTGCACGGTCGGAGTTTCCCGCATATGGCGGAATTTATTTGCGTAACTACAACGGTCACCTTATATGAAATCAAAGATTTCATATAAGTTCATCGCTCGGACGATATAAAAATAAATTTTCATATCGCTCCTCGCTCAAACTTATAGTTACGGCCGACATTCACCGGGGCTTACAGAACCCAGCCCAAAAAACAAAGTTCTTTGGACCATCCCTGTTTGACCTTCCGGCATTGGTCAGGCGTCACCCCCTATACATCCTCTTGCGAGTTCGCAGGGAGCTGTGTTTTTGATAAACAGTCGCCAGAGAGTCATTCGCTGCGCCCGACACCACTTTTTATCTTTCAAGTTCGCTGTAAATTATACGTTTATATAATTCTTGCCTTCCGCGAGAGTTTTGTTTCAATTTCTGCTCGCGTGTAACAGCATCTGCTTTTGATCTAAATATCTCAGCATAAATGATTTTCCATTCTCCGTTTTTTCTTCTTGTGCTTGTTTGCTCACCTTTATTATGCTCTTCAAGTCTGCGGGACAAATCGTTTGTCCTACCGACATATTTTTTATACGTCAACGTATGCTGAATGAGATATACATAGTGCATGTCATTATGATACCACTTCAAAGATAAAAAGTGGTGTCGGGAAGCCTTATTCCGAAGTTACGGCTGCTTTTTTGCCGAGTTCCTTGGGGAATTATCACTCGTTCGCCTTGGTCTTCTCGACCACACCACCTGTGTTGGTTTGGGGTACGGTTCATGTATGATTATGCTTAGAAGATTTTCTTGGAAGCGCGCTCCTGCAAATCCATATCGGCGAACCGATACGTCTTCACTCTGCTCGGAATTATTGACCTCCGGATTTTCCTGAAAGGTCTTCCTCACGGCATGAACGGAAATCCGATTATCCGCTCACAGTACAGCACTCCGTCACTCCAATCGCATCATACACAAGTCATGGAATATTAACCATGTGTCCATCGGATCCGGTTTTCACCATCTCCTTAGGCCCGACTAACCCTTCGCTGATTGTCATTGCAAAGGAAACCTTGGTGTTTCGGCGGGAAGGAATTTCACCTTCCTTGCGGTTACTTGTGCCAACATTCTCACTTCCTGACGCTCCACCCATAGCTCACGCTTGGGCTTCAGTGCGGACAGGAACGCTCTCCTACCGCTCAAAAACTTCATAGAGGATGCAAGCCGAGCTTGCATCGTTGCGAAAAATAAATGTGGATTCATGATCCCTGGCACACCCCATTACAAGGCTACCGAGATCTTACCCCGGACTACCAGTGTCTTGCGACCATGAATCACACAATAAAATAAAATCATCTTATACACATCCGTTAAAAACGGATTTCGCACCCATGAGAGGACTCGAACCTCCAACCTTCGAGATGCCATCTCGACGCTCTGCCCTTGAGCTACACGGGTATTTGTATACAAGATAATAAAAGAACAAATTTCGCGAAGATTATATATTGCACATATATCAATCCTCTATGAAGTTTTTGAGCCCGCACCTTCGGTACTATACTTAACCCCGATCATCTGCGGCGCAAGATCTCTGAATGAGTGAGCTGTTACGCTTTCTTTAAAGGATGGCTGCTTCTAAGCCAACCTCCTCATTGTCTGAGAAATTTCACCTCCTTAAGTGTACTGAGTATAGATTTAGGGACCTTAGATGGCGATCTGGGCTGTTTCCCTTTCGACCAGCGGAGCTTCGCCCCCGCAGTCTAACTGCCATGCTATAACTTCTGGTATTCGGAGTTTGATAGGAATGACGAGGTTCCCCCCTATTCATCCCTTCCAGTGCTCTACCCCCAGAAGGATCACATGACGCCAACCCTAAAGCTGTTTCGGAGAGAACCAGCTATTACCAAGTTCGATTAGCTTTTCACTCCTTACCACAGGTCATCCGAGCAAATTGCACGATGCAACGGTTCGGGCCTCCCCTCCACTTTCGCAGAGGTTCACCCTGCCCATGGTAAGCTCACTTGGCTTCGGGTCTCATGTGTACGACCAATTGCGCGCTATTCACACTTGGTTTCCCTACGGCTCCGTCCGACAAGGACTTAGCCAAGCCACACACATCAACTCGTTGGCTCATTCTTCAATAGGCACGCCGTAGTCCAGCTCCACTTTCACGTATGAATTTTTTCTTCACGAGAAAAGTCAGTGCGCAGAGATACCTGCACATGACCACTACGAGAATTCATAAAGTAAAAGTGGGGCTGGACGCCGACTCCTTGTAGACATACGGTTTCAGATCTATTTCACTCCCCTCTCCGGGGTTCTTTTCACCTTTCCCTCACGGTACTGGTTCACTATCGATCTCTCAGAGTATTTAGCCTTACCGGTTAGTTCCGGCTGATTCCCCCAAGCTATTCATGTCTTGGGGTACTCAAGAACAACAACAAAGATCGGCGCCGCATTTTCGTGTACAGGACTATCACCTTCTCGGGTGTTGCTTTCCAGCAATTTCCACTAACACGACGCACATATCTCTCACTTTAAAAGCGACATTGTTGCCTTACTACCCCGAGCACCACTTTTTGATTTTAAGAAAGCAAGCTTCATCCTGCTCGCTTCAAAACTTCCTGCTTTGCGCGACCTCGCTCTTTCAAACGAAACTCACGCGTATAGGCATCTTCTTTATCTCGATACGCTTCCGCATATACGAGAAACCATTCTCCTCCATTCTTTCTTCTTGTACACGCGTTTTTATAGTGCGCATTATGTTCATCAATTCTTCGTTTTAAATCGGATGTTACACCGACGTACAATTCTTTCGAGATGGAATGTTGAATAATGTATACCGCCCACATCATGTACACAGTATACCTTAAAATCAAAAAGTGGTGCTCGGTTTGGGCTTCTCCCATTTCGCTCGCCGCTACTATGGGAATACCATATTGGTTTCTTTTCCTCCGGGTACTGAGATGTTTCACTTCCCCGGGTACGCTCTCCGACTAAAGCCGAAGTCATCTGGTGTTACCAGATGAGGTTTCCCCATTCGGACATCTCCGGGTCATAGGTTGTTTGGCACCTTACCGAAGCTTATCGCAGCCATACCACGTCCTTCATCGCCTCTGAGAGTCTAGGCATCCACCGTATGCCCTTAACCGCGTTTTTTCTTACGTCAAGTAAGAGACAGTACAAAACGTACCTCTCCAACTTGATAGCTTGAGAAAAAATGCTTATATAGAGATACGACTCACGTCGTATCGCTAGACGTTAAGACTCTTGTATGTCTTCGATTGACAACGAACCCGTATGAGAAAAAGAAAACCGCCTTGGGGCGGAGCAAACGAAATCCGAAAGGATCTCTTTATCCCGCCTGTGTGGTATTTCCGATACACTTCATACGTGCTCACAAGTATAGTCGAACGAAAAAAAATGTCAAGCGTTTTGTGAGCTTATAACTTTTAGCTTATGGCTTATAGATACATCCGCACAATAAATCTCTTTTGTCATTCCAAACTTAATTCAGAGTCCAGAATAATCAAACTCATCTGCAACAAAAAAGAAAAAGCACGCAGCTCCTTTAGGAGTTGCGTGCTTTTTTTGTTTTTTATTTCCTATTTTTTATTTTGTTACTCGGAGATATCCTTGCGCAACTTTTCGATAAAGCGCTCTGCTGCATCACGACCACCAAGGCCAAATGCCAAGCCACCGGCAATCGCAAGCATCACAATCACACCAGTGAAGAGTACCTGCATGTAGTACTGCGCGATACCAAGGTGTGACAAAGCGATAATGAGCGCGAAGATCCAAATAGACCATCGCGTCATGCCACCCAAGAAATGTGCGTGGCTCATGTCGGCTGCCTTCGCAGAACCAACAACAAGCTTCTGCATCGCCTCGGCAATGAGTGCCGCTGCAAGAAGGATGATAGCAGCGATAATCACCTGCGGAAGGTATGCAAGAACAACGTCCTTCAAGAATTCATTGACCTGATACAAGCCAATCACATCAAACGATGCGACGAGTGCGACGATAATGAAAAACCATTTCACGAGCTCGCCGACAAAAGCACCAGAATCAAGTTTGAATCCCGCCTTGGAAAGTACCTCTTCGGCACCTAACGTCTCAAGCGCGCGATCCACTTTGATAGCGCGCACAATTTGCGCGACAACTTTACCAAGAAGAGCGGCAATCGCCCACCCCACGATAAAGATAATAAGCGCGCCGATGAGCTGCGGCAAAAATGCAATCACGCCCATCCACAGGTTTTGAAACGACATCGTAATCACATCGCTCCACGCCTGCCATTCATTCAATACTGCTGACATACAAAAAATATGTGTAGTTAGCGGATAAAGTAATTATGCATAACAACTCTATCACGAGACTAACATGATAAAGTGTGTCTTTAATTATACCAGCCATCCCACCGCGTGTGTGAAATGATGTGGATAAAAAATGGGCGCGGACATGAAATGTCCGCGCCCATTTTTTATATCTATCCCTCTTTTTTGAGGTGTTCGTCCTTCTGTTTTACACCCCAATTTTATTCACCAGCTTTTCGTGTGGGTAATCGAGAATATCACGAATGAATTTATCATACATGCCCAAGCGATAATTAAACTCATCGGAATCCATAATGGCATAGGAGAGTTCTTTGCCCACTTCTGATTCAAGTCCGCGAAGTGCTGTTTCAAGTGAATTGCGATTGAGTTTATCGCCGACAACAAGTACGTCCACACGGTCGCCTTCGGTCTCTCGCAGAAAAATACCGGAGAGTACAATGAGTTTGATTTTACCGGCTCGACGCATACGCTTCACCGCTTCAGTTTTATTGATCATGTGATCGCTCAAAAGCATGAGCTTGAGAGCGGAAAGATACGGAAAGTTGGTATTGAGCTGCCATGTTTCCACTTTCTTTTTCGTCCCCTTCCCTTTTTTCGTCTTCGCCGGTGTCATTTTCATGATTGTCTTCTTTTTCACAAAACCGATATTGCGCAAACGGGTCATGTCACTTCGAAGAGCCGCCGGAGTGCTTTTGGTACGTGTGCGCACTTCGCTCATCTCAAAAGAACTTTCGGCATTCAAAAGAAAGAGACGCATGGTCTTTACGATCGACTTATTACCAAAAAGCTTGGGTAAGATATCTGCTGTCTGAATCATAGTGGGCATATTGTAGCATATGGCGGGACATTCGGGAATAATTGAAAAAGAAGAATCGAGGTCAAAAACTTGTCATCTGACATATCACCTCTTGTAATCTCACGCTTAATGCTTGGCCTCACAAAACCAAAGTTTACCTTTGGTATTCATACCAAAGGTAAACTTTGGTTTTGTATACTATTGTCTATATTATTCAAAAAGCGCGCAACCCGAAGGGCTGCGCGCTTTTCATTTTCTGTTTGGGCTTTTTTGTTTGGCTTTTACTATCTTCACTTTTTAATCGTTCATCGTTTATAGTTTATAGTTTATAGTTTATCGTTCAATTATTTAAGATTTACCTTCGCTCCGGCTTCTTCAAGTTTTGCTTTCATCTCTTCTGCTTCTGCTTTCGCTATATCCTTCTTAAGCTCAGTAGGAACACCCTCTACCATACCCTTTGCCTCAGCAAGACCAAGACCAAGAATTTCCTTCACCGCCTTAATAACGCCAATTTTAGACGCACCCGCGTCTGCAAGTTCAACAGTAAACGAGCTCTGTTCTTCACCGCCCGCATCGCCAGCAGCTCCAGCGCCTCCGGCAACAGCAACAGCTGCTGCAGATACACCAAACTTCTTCTCAAAGAGCTTCACGAGCTCATGGAGATCAAGTACCGACATCTCCTCAATCGCTGAAACGATTTGCTGAAACTTTTCAGGAACCTCAACCTCTTCTCCTTCGTCTGCTGCTTCGTCTGTAGCCGGAGCACTCTCTTCCTTCGCTTCTTCCTTGGGCGACTCTTCAGATCCTGAGTCAGCCGGTGCGGCCTCCTCTTTTACCTCTTCAGTAGTTTCAGGAGTAGCAGTTTCTTCTACTGCATCCTTTGTGTCTTTTTCGTCTGCCATAGTAAATATATGATTACAAAAAAATAATAATTACGCTTCTTTCGTCCTAAACCAATCTTCGCTTGGCCGAACGAGAAACCCTTTAGGCTTCTTTAGTCTCCGCAATCTGATTGAGTGCGATGACAAAGCTTTGAATCGGACTGTTTATAATATTCACAAACTGTCCACGAAGAACCTCCGGTGCCGGAATTGCGGCAATGTCGGTCATCTCCTCTTTCGATTTGTATGCTCCTTCAAAAATACCACCGAGAATAGTCACGCTATCTTTGTGTTTTTTCTGAAAGACATACACTTCGCGAGCAGGAGCCAAAAGATCATCTCCATAGGCAAGAGCAACCTCTCCTTCAAGCTCCGGTTTATCGCCCTTGGGAGCCGTCTCATCAAGCGCGCGGCCGATGAGTGTTTTTTTGGCAACGGTATAAGCAACGTTATTGTCACGGAGATCCTTACGCATCGCCGTTGTGTCTCCTACGGAAAGTCCGTGGAATTTCACAAAGACCGCCGATTGCGCCGAGGAAAGGCCATCCTTCAATTTCGCGATAATCGCTTCTTTCTTTTCTTTGGTAATAGCCATAATGTATATATGGATTATTCGTTTCCTTCCAGTCCACCAACACGGACAAAAAGAAAACGGCTAAGGCCTGATTAATATCGCTAAAGCGGATATCAACGGCCAAGCAAGCCGGAGAACGAGAAAAACAATTTTCTCGATTTCGACCTCGGCAGGGTGCATGAATGATTAAGTCCGTATGGACCCCCGCTTTCTTCGGCTTATGACGCATACTATACATGAAAGAGAATATATTGCAAGAAAAAAGCCGTGGGGCTTCGGCAAAGCAGATGATCGAAATCGAAAACAGTAAAAAGCGCGGGAAAATATTGCCGAGGGCAATATTTTCCCGCGCTTTTACAAAACTATTCCCCTACTCCAGCTCAGCGGAAGCGCTCGCCGCAACAGTATCAACGTCATCAGACGACTGCGATGCCACGTGCTCAACGGCAAACGTTACCGCCGCCGACACCGCGACAATCGCCGCAAAACCGAGTGTAAACTGAATCGCACCCGAAAAGAAATCTTTAATATCCATATACAAGTATTATACCAAAACCACACAAAACAATTCAAGGTTATCCACAACCCTTCCGCTAGGTTTAACCTAGCGGAAGGGTCAAACATCCTGTCATCCCGCACTTGATGCAGGATCTTACAAAACCAAAGACTACCTTTGGTATATATACCAAAGGTAGTCTTTGGTT
>JACKQG010003768.1_pt1 | contig 18230 bp, 19 predicted proteins | sample 8237621 | NCBI WGS metagenome assembly JACKQG01 (sample SAMN15677084, study PRJNA649215) | marine metagenome | biome: marine; feature: Black Sea; material: saline water; isolation source: suspended particulate matter (SPM) from the Black Sea western gyre | collected 2013-06-09/2013-06-10 | depth... | reverse complement strand
TCATCTTTTTTCGTTGTTTTTCAAGGTGCTGTCGCCAAGTTTGGCGAAACTAAAGTTATTAACAATGGATGCCATACGATCATATCCACTCATGATACCGTTGATCAATGAGCTTGTCTCAGGATCTCCAGCGGCTTTTTTCTTTAGCATTTGTGAGTACCCATCGATAAGGGTTAGTGGGGTACGCAGTTCATGTGCCGAAACCTGAATAAAACTGGCTTTGGTTTGGTCCATTTGCTCAAGCATTTTATTGGTCTTTTCCAGTTCGGCCGTATGTTTCTGGAGACGCTCAGCCATTTCGTCGAAAGAGCTGGCAAGCATCCCAATCTCATCATTGCTCTGAATGCCAGTGCGTTTGGTCAGATCACCCGCCTTGATGGCTTGAGATGTGTCCACCAAAGAGAAGAGGGGCCTAATGATGATACGTGAAATAGCGTAGCCAATAACAATAACCACCATCATAGCGATGGTGAACAATAAGACATAGGTATTTCGACTGATTGAGCCTGTCTCGAGAACAAATTCAAGAGGCAGAACCACCGCAAAAATCCCCAATTGGCTATCTGCAACACGCAGCTCACCGCGCGCCAGCCTGTACCAGCGTCCTTCAACAAGAATATTTTCTCCGTTGACAAGTTTCTCAGTCTTACGAACTTGCTGATAAATTTCTTCAGTGATATCCAATCCGGAAGCAAATAAGGGGTTAGCGCTTTGAGTTCCAAATGTTGTCGAAATCGTTTTCCCCGTTTCATCATAAAAGATGACATTCGCAATTGATGTGCTTTTCAGATGGGGGAGAATAGCATCCAATGACGTGCCAATGAATACCACCCCGACATTTTCACCTTCGAGTGAAATTGGGATAGCGGTAAAGTAGTAATATTTACCATCAACAGTATCCGTGCCCAATCCCCGTCGGGGTAAAGTGTCGGGATTATTCTCTTCGAGAATTTCTTGGGCAATGCTTTCGAGCATCGCTGATGATTGTGGATTAAATTCTGCCAGGCCACCATCTGATCGCTGAATAAAATGGAGTATCTCATTCCCCTCTTTTTCAAAGATAATGAGATTTTCCACATCTAATCCGGTTGCGACAGGCATCGCCAATTGGCGCAATTTCTGATCAGAATCTTCAACAAGTGCTTCTGCAATACCACGAGTAAATGCAATGATGCGAGCAGATTCAATATGGCTGATCTCCTGACGAGCCATTTCATCAGAGACAACACGCCCAGATTCGAGAAGCTGATTGGTCAGGCGTTCACTCAATGTATTGGTGACTAATTTTGTGACTACATAGACCCCCGTCACAGCGACAAGTAGCGTTAATAATAGGTATGGAAGAATAACCTTAAATCGAATACTCAACTAGATCCCTCCCGATTGTGCCTAATTAATTGCCCGTACTACAATACAGAACTAGTATGCCCTTATTTTAGCAGATAGTTATCAAGATTACTCAAGAAATTAAATTAGAAAGGTTTTTGTAAGTTTCCAGTATTCTTAAATCTACCGTATTTTTAGTCTTCATTTCTTGCTTAGCAGAAAATTGTTCTGCACCTATTCAAGTTCAGACTCTCTTTCCGTAAAATATGCCAGCATCCCGCCTTTTTGGGGCGGCATCGTGTATGAAAAAAGCAAGTAGCCCTCATCAAAATCATTCGGTTTCCAATCAGGGAAATCAAATGCGACCGCCACCACGCGTGCGCCCGGTTTTAGCTGACTGGCCAGATCATCCTGTAATCGGATCGCCTGATCGGATGTCAGATAGGCAAAAATGACGTCCGCATCACTAAATTCTGTACGATAGAAATTTTCGCGGCGGACACTGACTTTAGACTTGACTCCGCTAAAAAAGATTCTCAGCCAGGTGAAGGCAAACTGCATAGGGCTGGCCTCGATCCCGATTGCCCGCGCCCCAAAATCTTTTGCTGCCATCAGGATGATGCGCCCATCCCCGGCCCCAAGATCGTAAAGCAATTCATCGGGGCGCAAATCCACCATTTCCAGCGCTCTGCGAACGCGATCATGCGCGGTCGGTACCCAGGGCAGGCCATAAAAAAAGGGCACAATCGTCCACAACCCATACAGTAATGAAAGGATCGCCGCGATATAAAGGATGACAAAAAAGATTTGAAAGATCATCTGCTTTTGGCCAATCTGCGTAAGGCCATCAACGCAATAAAATTGAAAAGTACTGCGCCCAGCGCAACGACAGGAAAACCAAAACGATAAAGAAATGGTCCTAATGGCGCACCGATGGCACGTCCCAGTGAGAGGGCGGCAACATTGAAAGACATCAGGGTTGCCCGGGCGGAGGGCATCACTTCGGTCATCATCGGGAGAATACTGACTATGGTAAATTCGAAGGTGATATAGAAAAAGAAAAGTCCCAACAAGGCACCAAAGGTGGTTCGTCCTAAAAGAGGCAGGAGCAATGCGGCGAGAGAGTTGGCAACCAACCCAAAAGCGACGGCACGTTCCTTGCCTAATTTATCAGAGAAGATAGCCACCAGACCCTCACCTCCCAGTTCGGAAACGCCGATCACAGCCGCAGATGCACCCAGCGCAGCGATCTGCAACCCGAATGAATCTTCCAGCCAGACCCCGAAAATAAGATTGACGACTTCGTTGGCAACAGTCATCCATAATCCAACGCTCAATCCAGCCAGCGCGGGGGCATAACTGAGCACGTTGCGAAAATTCATCCGGACAGTAGCAGCCGTCCCCACGGGCGTTTCGTCCTTCGGGATCTGCCAGACGACGAGGAAGAAGGTCAGCAATCCCAACAGCGTAAGCAGTGGAAAGGGGGCCATCCAGCCGTCGCGCGCGATGAGAAATCCCATCAATGGGACACCGAGAACAAAGGAGAGGGACCAGCCCAACTCAGTGATCGCAATCACTCGTCCGCGCTTCTCGTAAGAAATACGGTCACTAAGAAAGGCTTGCATGGCTGGGTCAAAGACATATTTGCCGATGGCAGCAAATAACATCGAGAGGAAGAGTACAGGGAAGGTCGGCCAGAAGACGACAAGTGCCATACTCAATGTGAAGAGTCCCACCCCAAGCAGCATGCCAAATTTGCGTCCCCGGCTATCGGCGAGAGGAGCAACAAAAGGAGTAATACCGCCACCGATGGAGCGCACGGTAAGTGCAAGGGACATGGTTTCAATATCTACGCCGAGGGCGCGCGCAAAGACTCCCAGAAAAGGGTAGGCCATGCGATAGGCTGTGTTGAAGATCGTGCGGGTGAATGTGAAGAGAAATAGATTCATTGAGTCAGCGAGTCATAGATTCAGCGAGTCAGCGAGTCATAGATTCAGCGATTCAGCAAGTCAGCGTTTGGGAAGGCGTTTGCGTTGGTAGGAGATCTCAGTAACGATTAAGGCAATAACTTCATCCATGAGAGCAAGGCGATGCTCAAGAACTTCTTCACTCAGAAAGCGGCGAGCACGGAAATACCAACCTTTTGTTTCCCGAGCAGAGGCGAGGGAGATTCGGTAAAAATAAAGGAGTTCTTTACCATAACCGCGTCCCAGCCCCTCCTCGAGATTTGCAGCTACCGAGGATGAACTACGAATAATCTGGTTGGCAAGCGCGCGACCACGGCTATCTTTTATCCACGATTCCGTATCAACCCAAGCCAGATCATGCAAAAAGGATGATTTACGATAGCCAGCAAATTTCCAAATTGGTTCGGCTTTAATGCGTTCAGGAACATTTTCCTGCCATTCTTCATAATTTGCTATGGAACCAACAATATTGCGGGGCATCGATTCTCCAATTATTTCTTTCGGTTACATTGACTCGCTGATTTTTTGAATCGCTGAATCGTACCTTCGCAGAATTACTCGCGTAACAAAATACGCCGAAAGCAAGGTTAGCAAATTCAGGCCGACAAAGAACCCGATAATATTCCAGTTCCCGGAGCTAAAAATTGGGGAGGGGGGAGGGTGCATAATATTTTCAGCTGTGGCGAAGATAAAGCGTAAAGCAAGAATAAAGATGATATTGGCCGCCGAGGTCAGCCAGCTCAGGTTGAGCAGCCATAAACCAAGCTGTAAGAGTAGCCCAACCACAGCAAAGGTCATCGCCAGACGAAAGCGCGGCTCTGCAAGGAAAAGACCGTTCCAATTGGCATTCATTGCCCACATGGAAAGCGGCAGGTAGGTGATCCAGTAAAAGATACCAGTGCGACCAAGTGCCGTAGACCAACGGTGAAAAGCTTCCTTTCGCGTGATCAGGCCAACCAATCCGCTTAAGGCGGCAGCAGCAAAAAGAAGTTCGGCAGTCAGTACCCAGGCTCCGTGCAAATAAACAAGACGCACATTTGAGCCAAGGGTCTGCTCCTCGGGACCAAAGAAGGTCATTACAACAATGGCGAGAAGGATAATGAAAAACCAGAAGAGGGGGGATTTTGTATTTTTAAACATGGGTAGATTTTACCTCGAGTTTCAGAAAAGACGGGCCTTTTGGATCATTTTTTCTAAATGGTTCAGCGCTGAGGGTTGAAGAGATGATTGGAAAATTAGACTGGTTGTATTTAACTTCAAGGGTTCTTCAAAAAAAATGCCTTAGCAAAAGCTAAGGCATTTTTTAATTAGTAACTTTCTCGTTTCGGGCTTGATTTCATTATTTCCCTTTGTTCATTATTCTCCGGAGAAGCCCTAATTTGTCCAAATTATTTTGATTTCTTAAAACTGAGGATCTACGGTCAGAAGTTCTGTAGCTAATTCAGTATCCAATGCTTTTGAATAGTAAAATCCTTGTGCATATTCACAATTAATTGATTTTACGAATTCCAATTGTTCAATTTTTTCAACACCTTCTGCCACCACGATTATCCCCAAATGATTTGCAAGCGCTTTGACCATCTCAATTATTTTCTTGCTCGCTTCTTTCACCCCAATCATTTTGATAAAGGATTGATCTATCTTCACAACATCCACCGGGAATTGAGCCAAATAATTCAATGCTGAATATCCGGAGCCGAAGTCATCGATAGAAATTCGGACCCCCATTGATTGAAGTTTTCTGAGCACTTCAATCGTATTCTCATCATCAGAAGTAGTGGCTCTTTCTGTAATTTCCAAATACAGATTTCTCGGATCTAACTTCGTATCCTGAAGAACTTGAATGATATTGTCGACCAGGCTTGGGTGAATTATATTTCTTGCGGAAAGATTCACAGTAATAAAGAGAGGGGGGTTACCCGGAAATTTATTTTGCCATTCAACTGCCTGAGAGCAGGCGTTTTGAAGCACCCAATTATCTGTTAAATAAGAAAGTCCTGCTGCATCCAACAAATCCATAAAGTCACTTGGTTTCAGAATGCCTCGATCAGTTGTGTACCAGCGCAAAAGTGCTTCGAATCCTGCAATACGTCCGGTTTCTAATGAAATAATGGGTTGGTAATGGACTCGAAACTCTTTCTGAAGAACGCCTTGTCTGAGGGCTGTTCCGATGAGCACGCGTTCTAATGCCCGATCGCGCATGGATTTATCGAAAATCTCCACACGCTCTCTTCCCAACTCTTTCGCCTGGTACATTGCAATATCTGCATCCTGGAGAATGTCCTCAGGATATTCATACCCTATTGTACTGATTGCCACCCCAATACTCACGGAAGAATATATTTTCCTCCCATTGATATTATAGGGCTTTGAGAGGGTTTCTTTAAGGCGATTGGCCGTTGATAAGGCAAAGAGATTTTCTTTAACATTATCAAGAAGGACAGCAAATTCATCTCCGCCAAAGCGGGCAACTACTGTTTCTCCGGCTGCTAAATCAATACTGCGGATATTATGTTTTAATCTTTCAGCCATGGCAAGGAGCAATTTATCACCAACAGCATGGCCCTGGCTGTCGTTGACATCTTTAAAATTATCGATATCAAAAAACAGTACAGCAAATTCAACACCCTCCTTTTGCTTGGATCGTTCAAGCGAACGGCTTAGACGATCAAGGAAGAATGCCCGATTTGGTAAATCTGTAAGCGAATCGTGATTGGACTTATATAATAATTCGCCTTCGACCCGATTCCGCTGAAGAGACATTGCAACCTGATTACCGATTGCCAGGACCAATTGGAGATCGCTGTTATAGAAATGGGTTGAGGAACCCAGGGGTTTTCTGGCAAAGATCAAAGCAACAACAACCTCATCAATCATCACCGGCACAAGTAACATTGGGAATAACAAGGGCACTGGTATGGTGGCTTGATCATTATTTCCATGTGATTCTTTATCGCTATATAGAAACAAATTTGCGTTTTTATTTTCAATTGTTTTTTTGGCAATTGAAACTGGAATTCCCGCCTCTTCCAGTTGGCTAAACTTGTCAGCCAGGATTACTTGGCATTCTTCAGCTCCCAGCATGCTTTTAATCAATTCTGAAATTTCAGATAAAGCTATATCTAAATCTGGTACGTTGACAAGCTGTTGTCCAATATTATGCAGAAGAACCCCATAATGATCAATGGATTCTAAAATCAGCTCAGTTGTCACCTTCGTTTTTAAAATGGAGGAATTGTCCAATTGAGGCAACTTTGAATCGGGTTGGATTATCGTAATCAGGCATAATCCCACCCGAATTTGGTCTTCATGATGTAAAGCTTGGACAGCATGAATTCGTTTGCCATTGACAAAGGTACCATTAGTGCTCTCATTATCTCGGATTGAAACACTGTTTTTTGTTTGGTTGTAATGAATTTCGGCATGATAACCTGATGATGTGCTATCCTGCAAAATAATGGCATTATCAGCTTCCCTCCCAATATTGTTGGACCCTGGTTTTAGTCTGTATTCCTGGTAGTCTTCGGTGTTCGATCTGATAACCAGCAGCCATTCTTCCTTGCCAAAATTGGTAGTATTTGAATTCAAAAATTTCCTCCTACTTTGAGCACGTTATAAAAATATTGCAACATTATCGGAATTTCTTCCGATAATGTTTTTCAATTCTTGCAGTTCAAAAAATGGTTGTCAAATATTGACAGATCAATCAAATTCCAATTATTCGTAATTGTGCCCATTATACTTATTAAAATATAGGCTGCACTTTGCACCTGGCTATCAGAATGGATACAGATCCGTTCTTCCTTTTCGAGTATGTGAACCATTCATCTGGCGGGTTGGAGTTTTACTCACAGCCAACCTACATTTTTTAATCTAGTGAGCATCCATAAACAAACTCCTGTTTTTTTACCACAAAGTCACATAGGACACAGAGAAAGTCTTCATGGCCACAGAGAAAAATTTTGCCCGCACTTTGCGCAGGCACACGTGTGCGCTCCGTGTCTCTGTGGTGGCCTTTTCGGGAAGTTGTTTTTAGACGGTTACTAGGCTGCGATCATGAAGATATTTTCTCAAGCTCTTCAACCATCAGATTGAAATACAGGTTTATATCATCGATGGCACCGCTGATCCCATCAGAATAGGTTGGATCGCCGGGATTTGAGGTCATCAAGATCCAACTTTGTTCCAGGTTTTTTGTGGATTGCGCAATACCAAGTAAATTCTGATTGAGTTCCTTCAGTTCCGGCGGGGGGGGCGGGAGAGATTCCATCTTTTCTGCAGCAGTGGTCATTTCGATCAAGTCATTTTTTATTTCAAGATGCCAATTTGCATCTTTGGTAAATAAAATATCATTTTTAAAATTGGGCAATGCTCGTTCAAATTTGGAGTATCCGTTTAGCCATTCCAACATGACAGACTTAAAGGCGGCCTCATATTCTTGTCTGGCGCTTTCGTCAGAGATCGGGGTACTGATCTTCGTTGGAACCGGTGTACTGGATAAGATCACAACTTGGGTTTCGACGTTCCTTCTTGCACCAGATACAGCCAAAAACCCACTGGCAGCAAGAACTAATGTGATGATGGCAATATACAAAACCGGGCGATTCATTTGCTTTCCTTTTAGACTCCACCCAATATTCTACCTGGTGTGCCAAATTGATATTGAATTATTCAAGTCAATTGGAAAATTCAATAAACTATTTGATTCTTCCAACCGCTAGCGTATCACAAAATTATTGGTGAAGATATCCTTCATTAGCCTACCTAATTATTATTGGCAATGATATAGGCAATAATTACTGCCAATAAAAGTACACTCAGTCCGCCTACAACAAGCATCATAATTTTCCTCCTCTCCGGGGATAGCTCAGACCACCTGGGTTCTTCTTTCCACTTACTTCGATTCGCCAGACCAGCGATCAAAAAGACAGCGCCCAACCCCAAAAGACCGGGGTTATCAGTCGCGATGCCGATCGGCAACCAGACGATACCCAATATGAATAAGGCGCGATAATTTGGCTCCGTTTTTCGGCCTTCCCTTTTATTTATTGCAAATATTGCAATACCAATAATCAGGAGTATGATAATGATCGCCAATATCAGGGAGTCCTTCATAATAAACCATCTTCCCGTAAACGATTCACCAGACCAAGTGTTGATTTGCTTCGGTCCATCGTATAGATATGCAAACCCGGCACCCCAGCCTCGATCAATTCTGCACTCTGCCGGGCGGCAAAGTCGATCCCAAAATCATTTAGGGCCGCTGCGTCGTCTTCGGGCAAGGCCGCGATCCCGGTTTCGATGGTCTCGGTAATTGTCGCACCGCACATCCCGGCCAGCATCCGCATCATCTTGATGTTGTAGATCGGCATCACTCCGGGGATGATGGGAATATCTATTCCCGCAGCGCGGCAGCGTGCCAAATAATCGAAGAAATACTGATTATCGTAAAAATAATTACAGATGATATATTCCGCGCCGCGCTCAACCTTGAGTTTTAGATATTCCATATCCTTGGCCTGGCTGGCTGCATCGATATGGCTCTCCGGGTAACCTGCCACCCCCAAACAGAGATCGTAGCGGGGACGAATATATCCCATTAACTCGGAGGCATACGAGAAGCTCTCCGGGTGGGGAGTAAAATTTTCGTCACGAGGTTCGTCTCCGCGCACGACGAGGATATTCTCCACGCCGAGGGCCTGGTAATCGTCGATAACCGCTGTGATCTTATCGGGAGCAAGCCCAAATCCCGCGAAATAAGCGATCACTTCCAGTCCCTTTTCCTCTTTCAGTTTTTTGACCAGTTGCCGTGAACCCTCTCTCGTCGAGCCCCCCGCCCCAAAGGTGACCGAGACAAAATCCGGCTCAAGCGCAGCCAGCTCCTCAATCGCTTTCTCCAGATTGGCAGCGGCCTTCTCCGTTCGTGCGGGAAATAATTCAAAAGAGATCGTCGGCTCATTGCGTGACTTCCAAATATCGGTCAATTTCATTTTTATTTATCCTCCATTGAAAAAATGCTAAACACAAAGAGCACTAAGTCCTCAAAGGGAAAGTTTCAGGTTTTTCTTTTTCTTTGTGATCTTTTGCCTGCACTGTGCGCAGGCACATGTGTGTCCTTCGTGTTTAAACAGCCATTTAGGTACAGTTTTACTGCCAGAGCTATATTTGCTGTACTTCCTCATAACGGAAACAACTCACCACATGGTCGTTCACCATCCCGACTGCCTGCATAAATGCATAACAGATCGTTGGGCCAACGAAACTAAATCCGCGCTTTTTCAGATCCTTGCTCATCGCTTCAGATTCGGGGGATATGGCCAGATAATCTTTTTCAGTTTGCAAAGCATTGACGATCGGCTTACCATCGACAAATCCCCATAGATAATCGTCGAAAGAACCCAGCTCATCTTTCAAACGTAAATAAGACTGCGCATTCTTGATTGTTGAATTGATCTTCTGACGATTGCGCACGATCCCGGCATTTCCCATCAACTCGGCGATCTTCTTCTCATCATAGCGCGCCATTTTTTCTGCGTCAAACTGATCGAATGCTTCCCAGTAATTTTCACGCTTGCGCAAAATAGTGATCCAACTCAGCCCGGCCTGTGCGCCATCCAGGATCAGCTTGGCAAGGAGCTTCCGCTCATCGTGAACGGGAAGGCCCCATTCTTCGTCATGATAACGAATATAGAGCGGATCATTTGTCGGCCAGGGACATCGAATCAGGTTATCTTCCATAAACATATTCCTTGATAGGTTTTACCTCTCCACGATACACTAAAGTCGGTCCAAAATCAATAGAACTCACATCCTGATATGATTTTATCAATCTTACAAAGTCATGATTAAGCTCTATTCTTCATGTTTTTTCCAATCTTTAACTATTTCAAAAAGATCATTCAATGGCTGCAACTCTGCAATAGGCACAGCCAAATTTTTCGTGCGTGTGCGATTATATTGATAAACGCGACTACCGACAGGCAACTCCCTAGCCTTCTGTCGAAATGCTTTCCGCGTCAGAAAACCCGCCAGGATCACATCCATCCCATAAACCCAGATATTCCCCCAATCATGCGGGGCGATCAGGTGAGTTTCCTCCAGCACAGGGCTGTGGATGCCAACCTGTCCACCGGGCATCTTGTCGACGTGGACGTAAGCGAGCGTGTGGAAGCCTGCTTCCGTTTCCATTCGTTCTCTCGGCTTGAGGGTGATCTTCTTCGAAAGGAATTGTCGTTCAGCATCCTGCCCGCCCAACTCGACGATGAGAGTCTCCTCGCAATCGCTCTTCAGGGCCAGCATCCCAAGCGAGCGCCAATGGTCAGGTTTTGCCCAATTTTTGGGCATGGTGTGGATCAGGTGCAGCGGATTCCCCGCTTCGCTGGCTTTGGCCATCTCTGCCTGTGATGCGGCCTGCAACCCCGTCAGGAAGGCGAAGATATATACGTCGCTGTTCTTGTGTCCCGCTGAAACAAATTGATCGGAGGGGATCAACGCCGAGGCCCCCAGCAGCAAGCCCAGATCACGGTTGAGGTCGCTGATCTGTTTCTTGCGGGTGATCATAAATGATTTCAGATCACAACGATGCCCGCCGAGTGAGACGTCATATTTATCCGGATCGGTGAAAGGAGTGGCACCTTTCACATCGAAGGGAATCCCCTGCTCGCCAAGATGGCGGCGAAAAGCCAGCTCCACCGCGATCCCGCCGACGATCCGCCGCAGCCGTTTGGCATCCGAGCCGCCCATCCGATTGTAGGTATAACGCAGCGAGCGGCAGGCATAGTCGATCCCGCCGGTCGTCAGATCGGGTGTGTAGGGGATGCGGATGAGGTCGTTTTTAAATAGCATTTTCATGTAGGAGCGACCCTTTTGGGTTTATAGAGGAAATTTCTTTTTAACGTTCATTTATGTTGAAAATTGAATTTTTCTGTGCTGCATAGCGGGTCGCCCTAGCACTGAGGGTTGATGGTGATTTACTTTCTCCGCACGGGAATTAATCCCCGTGCTACGGCACCAATGCCGGCCAAAGCCGACTAAAATCGGCTTGCTATTCAAGAATACCGAGTCCGCTTTAGCGGGCTTTGGCAATGAGCGTGGACGTTTACGTCCATGCGGTGATAATTATCAACCGCGATCCCACCGGTCGTCAGATCGGGTGTGTAGGGGATGCGGATGAGCATTCGAGTCTTTCTCCGCACGGGAATAAATTCCCGTGCTATCTGCCAAAGCCCGCTAAAGCGGACTTCCAACTTCCGTTTCCCAATTATCCCTCTTCATCCGCGTAAATCCGCCTTATCCGCAAAACCTGCACTGAGCACCGTCGAAGTATCCGCGTCCCACCTCACCGGGCTGGAAAATCCCGCCTCTACTCCCAATGCCCAAATAACAAATCCCTAATCTTCCTTCCTAAACTGCAAACAATAATGATGGAAGGTATTGCTGACCCAGGCATTCCCCATCCCATAGGGTGCAAGGCGCTGGTTATCCTGCATCCAGATCTTCTCATCTTTGAGCGTATAAACCTTCCCCAACTCGCGCCCAATATCCCAGGCCAGTGGGTAGATCTTGCCACCCTTCTTCACATTTTTGACGATGATCGTTAAATAAGCTCTTTCTCGCATCAGTGGCTTTAGCCCAGCATAAATGCCCACCAATTTCTCCAAAAACTCCTCATAATCGGGCATATTCCCCACATCATTTGGGTCGTCTGAATAGACCACATCCAGCTCGGATTCGGTACGGCGTTTCTTTTGTGTCTCCGAGCCGCGCGCGTGGAGCATATCCCAGTAGGGCGGGGAGGTGATCAGATAGTCGATTTCCGGGATGGAATAATTTAATGCCTTGGCAGCATCCCCATTGATCACCTCGGCGGTCAGATTTGTGTTCTGGCGGGTCTCCGCTAAAGCTGCTTTTTCCTCGGCAACAACCTCTTTCGCGATCTGCGCGTATTTGGAGTTCAACTCGATCCCATAAGAGTGGCGTCCACTACGCAAGGCAGCAACGAGCGTGCTCCCCGTTCCCACCATCGGATCGAGAACGGTCGCGCCCTCTTTGGTGAAAAATTCGATGAATTCCTGGATCAGGGTCTCAGGGTATTTCGCAGGGTGTCTCAAGACGCCTTTTTTGCGCCGTGGTGGATTATGGATGAACCAGGATTTCTGGAACTTCAACCAGGTTTTGTTGTCGAGGTCGTTCATGCGATTTTTATAGGCCATGTTTTCTTTAGTCCTGTTGTACTTGGTGAAGATGAGGACGTAAAAACGTGAATCGTGAAAAGTGAATCACGCATCACTCGTCTCACTTCACGGTGATCGCGTACTCGTTGGCACCGGTGTTTGCGAGGGTGTCATCGTTGGAGTCGGGCTGGCGTATGCCACTGATTGTACAACCAAATCAGAAAATGTGACCGTCATCGCCGTCTCTCCGGCAGATTGGGCGAATACTCCCAGCGTACCAATCTCAAGATTAACATCGACCGCCGTGAATTGGTGACGACCATTCAAAAAGAATCTCATTTCAGGTCCCACAGCCCAAACACCAAGCCGAACATCGCCGGGAGATCCGGGGGGCACATCTCCGCTGGGGAGTGGCGGATGAATCACTCTGGCGCGTTCCAGGCTCATTCGGTCGAGGCGGACGGTCCCATCACAGGCAAGCGCATATCGGTAGGCTGCCGCATTATTCGCCCGAAAAAGAAGCCCATACGAGTCGCCGCCTCTGCAAAGCGCGGGATGTGCGCTGATCTCAGCATAAAAATTTGTCAGCAGGGGTTCATTGCGCAGGCTGATCATATAAATTTGGGGCTCTTTCACAGCGATGGTAATCCGGTTGCGGCTTACACTGATATTGCCTTGGTCGGAGGTGATCGTATTCCATGCGGCTCCCGATGCAAAATCGTCTGTGGCGAGGGTTTCTCCCAGGCCGGGCAAATAGACTGGAGTCGCACTGGGGGGCTGGACGAGGTGCGGCGTAAGGGTAGCTGTGGGAGGAAACCATTGCACGGTCGCGGTTGGGGATAGGGCTGGCGTCTCTGAAACGGGGGCAAGCGGAGTTACAGTCTGGGTCGGCGCGCAGGATGTCAGGGCGATGAAAATGACGAGGGGCAAAACCCAGATGGGAGCGAGAGGATGTGTTGATTTCATAAAATGCGATAGGAGAAGAACCCGTTCCCTTAAAGGGAACGGGTTCTTTGTTGAAAAAATATTATTCGTATCGTTTCCGGATATTGGGAACGAGATAGTCGCTAAAAGCGTGCTCAGCGTCATAGGCAGGCTTCCAACCCCAATCACGGCGAGCGGCGTCATCGTTCATATCAATCGGCCATGAATCAATAATACGTTGACGACTGATATCGGGTGAATAGGTGATATCGGCATCGGGAAAATGTTTTTTGACATGGGCTGCAAATTCTTCTGCGCTCAAGCTGAAGGCGGTGATATTGTAAATTTGGTGAGAGAGATTTTCACGAGGCGCAGCAGCCAATTGGATCAAAGATGTAACAGCGTCGGGCATGGCCATAAAGGAGATCGCGGCATCTTCGCGGACGAAGGAGGCATAAGGCTTACCCTGTGCAGCAGCATGGAGCATCTCGGGACCGTAATCGCTGGTTCCCCCACTGGGAACAGTAAAAGCTGAGATCAGGCCGGGAAAGCGTACGCAGCGAAAATCAAGCATGGCGGGTTCGTTTTCAGATAGTTGCTTGTAATTATTGCTATAGTAGATACCGAGGGTTTCACCATAAAGTTTATTACAACCATACATGGTGATGGGTTTATTCCATTCCCATTCCTGGGGACGCGGATTTTCAGCCTTATTTTCCAGCGACCCCATACCAAATGCAGCCACAGAGCTGGGGAAGATAAAAATGACTGGTTCACTTTTCCATTCAGATTGCTCGGCGGCAAGCTGGAGCAACCTCATCGTTCCTCCAACGTTGACATTATGCGCCAACATCGGGGAATATTCCGCTCTGGTTGAGAGCAGTGCTGCCAGATGGTAGATATGAGTAATATCGTATTCACTGACCAAACGATCAAACAGCGATTGATCGAGGATATCGCCAACGATATGCTGAACCTTCGCATCCAGTTCAGGCGGCAAAGGCCGGATATCCATACTGATCACATGATTATTATTCTGCTCGGCGAGTCTTTCGACAAGGGCCTGCCCAACTTCGCCAGCCGCACCGGTGATTAGAATTGCTTTACGACGCATTATTCGGTCTCCTTCAAGAAAATAGGGGAATACTTTTATTGTAAGGAAGATAAGCAAAAATATCCAGTGTCAAAAATCCTTTATAAATAATATGCAAGGTGAAATTGAACCACCTATAGTATAATTTTTTCGGCTTTAAATATCTTGTTTTTTTTCGCTGGAGGATTAATGGCTGAAAGAAAAATTCGTGTCCTGGTCGCCAAACCGGGCTTAGATGGACACGACCGAGGGGCAAAAGTTGTCGCGCGGGCGCTGCGCGACGCGGGCATGGAGGTGATCTACACGGGTCTGCGTCAGACACCCGAGATGATCGCTGAAGCTGCCCTGCAAGAGGATGTGGATGTAATTGGTATCTCCATTCTCTCCGGAGCGCATATGGCACTTGTCCCACGCATTTTGGAATTGATCAAGGCAAACGGGCAGGAGGATGTGAAGCTCTTTTTGGGCGGCATTATCCCAGACGATGACATTGCCCAACTTAATAAAATGGGCGTAACGGGGATTTATGGACCAGGAGCATCCACCGAAGACATTGTCACTGAAATCCGCACCGCTATACAGAAAAGAGCTTGAGATGGTCTTTATGAGCCTATCTCAAGCTCTTTTGAATCAAGATCGTCTTGCGCTCTCGCGGTTGCTGACTCATGTAGAAAATAATAGCGAAGAAGGGCGAAAGGCCCTGGATGAACTTTACCCTCATACAGGAAAAGCCCATCTGATCGGAATCACTGGCGCACCGGGGACGGGAAAATCAACCCTCGTTAATCAATTAGCCCTGCAGTACAGCAAAGAGGGAAAAAGGGTTGCCATTCTGGCCGTTGACCCCTCCAGCCCTTTCACCGGTGGCGCTGTCCTTGGTGACCGTGTGCGGATGCGTGACCTCGCAGGAGACCCGAATGTCTTTATCCGCTCAATGGCCTCGCGTGGATCGCTTGGTGGTCTCGCCCAGGCGACGGCATCCATGGTGCAGGTTTTCGACGCGGCAGGCTTCGACCTCATCCTGATCGAAACCGTTGGCGCTGGCCAGGCCGAAGTGGATATTGCCAGACTCGCCCACACAACCCTCGTTGTGGAAGCACCCGGTTTGGGCGATGATATTCAGGCGATCAAGGCGGGCATTCTCGAGATCGCAGATATTCTTGTGGTCAACAAAGCAGACCGTCCCGGCGTGGAAAATTCCGAACGGGCCCTCAGGGGGATGCTGGATATGGCGCACCCCACCCAGCGCGTTTTCCATCATCACGGGCAGAGAATGGTTGTCCCGGCGCAGACGCCCAAAGCCGACGATCCACTTTGGATACCAGTCATAAAACGCACTGTGGCCAAGGATGGGGTTGGGATCACAGATTTGGTTGAAGCGATTGAAGATCACATTACATTTCTACGTGAAGGAGGAGAGTGGGCCGCTCGTGAGCGAACCCAGCTTCAAACCACGTTCGAAACGCTCCTGCGAGATAATTTGTTTGCACGCTTTTTGGATGAACTTTCCCCTGAAATTTACGAGGAAACACTATCCAATATTATGCTTCGAAAGCAATCCCCATGGAGTGCGGCAGAAGCCTTGTTGGACAGGAGAAGAGCATGATCTACGGAGAACGGATCCGCTTTCGGGGGGTTGAACGGGAGGATATCCCACGCTTTCTGGAGTGGTTCAATGACCCCGAGGTGCTTGAGGGTCTCACGTTATACCTCCCGATGAATAGAACAGACGAGGAAGCCTGGTATCATAATTTAAGCAAACGCCCGCCCGAGGAAAGACCGCTTGCTATCGAAATCCGGGTGGATGAAGGCTGGAAGCATATTGGGAATTGCGGCTTCCATCAAATCGACAGAATTGCCCATTCGGCAGAAGTAGGGATCGCAATTGGTGATAAATCTGTCTGGAATCAGAGTTATGGCTCAGATGCGATGCGCTTATTGCTCAAGCATGGTTTTGAAACCCTAAATTTAAATCGGATAGCATTGGATGTTTACGAGAACAACCGTTGGGCCATTCGCACTTATGAAAAAACAGGTTTTGTACGTGAGGGGTGCAAGCGTCAGGCTCAATATCAACACGGTCAATACCATGATGTTTATTTGATGAGTATATTGCGTTCCGAATGGGACAAACTAAATAAGGATTAATTTCGATGATAAGTCATAAACACGCTCCTGAAGCCTATGGGGAAATCAAGTTGTTTGCAGGTACAGCTTCACCAGAGCTTGCAAACAAAATTGCAGATTATTTGAGCAAGGAATTATGCGGACGGGATATAATCCTCTTCCCGAACGATAACTTATTTATCAAATTACATAGCAGTGTACGCGGACAGGATTGTTACGTCATCCAGACCACCTCGCGTCCTGTTCATCAAAATCTAATGGAGTTGCTGATCGCACTCCAAACCCTGCGGCTTGATTCGGCAGCACGTATCACGGCAGTTATCCCCTATCTTTGCTACGGACGCTCCGATAAAAAGGACCAGCCCCGGGTTCCGATCACAGCCCGACTCGTTACAGATATGGTCGAGGTCGCCGGTGCAGATCGTTATATGACCCTTGACCCCCATGCGGGACAGGTGCAGGGCTTCTTCTCAATTCCTGGGGACGTGCTAACCGCCTCCCATATCATTGTTGACTATATCAAAGAGAACCTGCTGGAATCTCTCAAAAAACCCGTGGTCATGGCAGTTGATCTTGGTTTCGCCAAAAAGGGACGTAATTATGCTGTTGATTTCGATATTCCAATTTCCTTCATCGAAAAACGGCGCACAGGCAACGATTCAAGTGCTCAAGCCCTTACCATCATCGGTGATGTTAAAGGCTGTGATGTCATTATTGTAGATGATGAGGTGGATACCGGTGGCTCGATCTCTGAAGCGGTAAGATTAGCACAGGAAAAGGGCGCACGGAATATTTATCTCGCCTTTATTCACCCGATCCTTTCCAGCAATGCGGCAGAAGAACTTTCCAAGTTGGATGTCACTGAGATCATCACCACAGACACTGTCCCCATTTCACCTGAAGACCAGGCACTTTTTGGTGACCGGCTCACAATTCTCTCTGTCGCGCCAATGCTGGGCGAGGTCATCCTCCGTGCCCATCAAGGTCGCAGTGTTGGAGAGATGTTTGATGAATAGACTTTAGACTTCAGTCCTAAGACAGTAGACCTAAGATAATAGACATCAGAAGTCCGTAGTCTGAAGTCCGTAGTCTGTAGTCTGTAGTCTGTAGTCTGTAGTCTGTAGTCTGTAGTCTGATGTCCAAAGTCTAATAAGGATAGGATAATGAGAGATTTCAAAAAAATTCAAGTTTGGCAAAAATCACATGAATTTACTTTGAAAATCTATAAACTCACAGCTAATTTTCCAAAAGATGAACGATTTGGGCTGGTCAGCCAAATGCGCCGTGCAACTGCATCCACCCCGACAAATATTGCTGAGGGAGCAGGTAGAGATACTCAAAAGGAATTTGCTCGTTTTGTTCATATTGCGTCTGGTTCAGCCAGCGAGGTCGAATACCTTTTATTACTTGCCCACGAACTTGGCTATATTTCAGCAGAAGAATATCCATTACTGGAAAAAGACATACTAGAAATCAAGCGGATGCTAGTTGGCTTTGGAAAAGCACTCAAAAATGACTGAAGTCCAAAGTCTGAAGTCTGAAGTCCAAAATCTAAGGTCTAACACATGCCCGAACTACCAGAAGTTGAAACGATTGTCCGCAAATTACGTTCTGAGTTGG
>JACKQG010003767.1_pt1 | contig 18232 bp, 12 predicted proteins | sample 8237621 | NCBI WGS metagenome assembly JACKQG01 (sample SAMN15677084, study PRJNA649215) | marine metagenome | biome: marine; feature: Black Sea; material: saline water; isolation source: suspended particulate matter (SPM) from the Black Sea western gyre | collected 2013-06-09/2013-06-10 | depth... | reverse complement strand
TTAATGGTTACCATGAAAAATTTAGTAATTAGCCACAGTTATCTTAACGCTACCCATCATTTATATTCTTTCTCCACAGGTTTCACCTGCGGTTATTTATGTTCAACTCCTCTGGAGTTGATCCATTTCTAAGAGTTTTGTCCCACAGGATTCTCCTATGGTTATTAGTATTCAACTCCTCTGAAGTTGATGCATTAAAAAGATTTAGTTACACAGTATACTCCTGTGGTTATTAACATTAAACTCTTATGAGTTTGCTGGTTTCTATTCATCAAAATCAATTTTCCTAATCCTGGAAGGATTAAATCTGAATAGCCATTGATGAAATCTATGGTCAATAAGATAATAAGTATAAATCCAATCCTGAAAGGACTGAACAAAGTATCAAAGAATTTATTTTCAAATTTATTTTCACCATCGTTTATAAAATTCAACTCTTACGAGTTTACCATTTCCCTAGAATTTTATTGGAAAGTAGCAAATTGATCTCTTCCTGTTTACGCAAAAGATTATAGTGATGATTATTATATGAAAGCTGGGCGTTCTGGTGATCAATCTTTGCCCTGTCCATATCCAGCAGGCTGATCATGCCCAGTCTGTACTGCTCCTGAGCCATATTCAAGTTGTCTTCTGATAATTTCAGTTTGTCGGAGTACAGAGTGTACGACCGGTTAAGTGTTTTCAGATCGTTCTGAAGATTGGTAAGTTCGATGGTGTAATCTCGCTTACTGGTTTCGAAATCAATTTTTTGTACTCTGAGATTGCGCTTTGAACGGGAATATGCTTCACCTTTTTCCAATAGGTTAAAGATGTCGTAACTGGCATAGATAGAGAGTGTGTTGCTGGCTCGTAAATAATCACTGTAAGCGTATATATCGTTATCATCGTTATGATTAACAGAGTAGCTCAGGGTAAGAGATGGTAAGAAGTCCATCATGGTTTGAACCAGTCGGACCTTACTGCTGGTAAGGCTGTTCTTTTTTTGAAGCAAAGTATTGTTAGATTGGAAGGAGAATTTTTCATCGGAGATATCAAATTCCGGTTCCACGAAATCATACCCTTCATCTTTCATATTCAGGTAAGAAAAAAGGTCTTTTCGAGTTTTAAAAAGTGAATTCTCAGCTTCATTCACAGCAATTTCATAATCGATAAGCGATATCTCGCTTTGTTTAAGTTCCAAAAGTGACTTCTCACCGGCATCATATTGCACTTTTACCTGGTTGTATATTTTCTCTTGCAGTTCCAGATTCTTTTTCTGGATTCCCAGTATTTTCTGTGATTCCAGTACATTCAGGTAGCTGGAAAAAATGTAATAAGCTATCTGTTTCCTTTTTTCTTCCAGGGATAGATCAGCATTTTTCTTGTCCAGAATAGAAGTGTGGATATTATAATAGGTAGGTTCATTCAAAAAGATGCTTTTGCTAATGGAAAGTGATGCACTTGCATTCCATTCAGGATCGATGGCATCAAGATATTTATCTTTCTGTGCAGAGATCGAAACCGATGGTAATATACCATACAGGCTGCTGCGCAGGTAACTGGCTGAGTTCTTATTATTTGCTAGCTCACTTTGAATATCGTATGATTTGTCCAATCCTGTTTCTATCAGTTGTTCCAGTGTATACTCCTGTGCAAAGATCAACGCAGGAAGAATGATGAGTATTAACAATATTTTTTTCATTTTAAACCTCTTTTTTATTTTTCTAAAACCAGCAGGGATTATGTTACCTTATTTAGCAATACTTTTTTTTCGGAACATAAGTGGGATCTTATCATCATCGGGAGCGCCGATCTGGATCAGTTCCCAATCTGTATCATATTCCCTGATAGCATGTTTCAATACAGTAACTTTCTCTTCAGATGAAGGAGCTGTGCCTTCCCAATGAATGATCTCAACCCTGTATTTCAAGGTTTTTTTCTTACCATTGATACGCACATCTATTTCCAGATTCTGTTGTGCGTCTAATGTTGGAATTGATAATACAACTTCTCTCATTTTATCCTCCTAAATTTTATTCATACTTCAACGCCTTCACCGGATTGGAATTGGCTACTTTTATAGTTTGATAGCCGACAGTAATAAATGCTATTGCGAATGTCATTAATCCAGTTAGAATGAAAATTATGGCATTTAATGGTGTGTGATAAGCATAATTTTTTAGCCACTTGTTCATAGCATACCAGGCAATAGGACAGGCAATAATATTTGCTATCAATACCCATTTTATAAAATCAACTGAAAGTAGATAAACAAGTTTTGATACCGAAGCACCCATTACTTTGCGAATTCCGATCTCTTTGGTTCTTTGTTCAGCCCTAAAAGCTGCCAGCCCGTACAATCCCAAACAAGAAATGAACACGGCCAGAATTGTGAAATAATTCAAGATTGAGCGAAGCTGCAGTTCATTTGTATAGAGTTTGCGATAGGTTTTTTCCAGGAAATTGTATTCAAAAGGAATATCATTGTTGAATTCCTGCCAGATGCTTTTGATAAAAGCGATGGTTTCCTGCAGATTTTCGCTAGATGTTTTCAATAGTATGGCGCTGGTGGGTTGCCCGTCGGTGTAATCTTTGAAAACCCTGATAACCTGCGATTCTATCTTATTGTGAAGTGATCCGTAATTTACATCTTTGAAGATACCCACGATCGATCCTTCCTGGATCAGACCGGAGTAACCATACAATTTTAATTGTTTACCGATGGGGTCTATGATCTGCATTTGTTTGAGAGCTGTTTCATTCAAAATAAAGGCTGAACTTCTGTCCGTTTCAAATTCCTCTGAAAAACTTCGGCCTTCCACAAACTCGATGTTCAAGGTTTCAAAGAAATCGAAATCCACCCGTGGAATGATGAAATCACCATCATAATTTTCCTGTTTACCCTGCCAGTAAACACCGGTTGTTCTGTTATTGCTGGCTGCCCAGAGAAAATCCTGAGCGGTAACGCTCAATATTTCAGGATGTTCTATAAATTTTTGTTTTACTACATCGTATTTGGTTGCAACGTCTCCTTTCAAAGGAATATAAATTACATCCTCTGTATCGAAACCAATATCCATATTCTGCAGAAAAACAATTTGTTTGTAAATAAACGCCGTGCACAAAATAAGGAGAATGGAAAGAGTGAATTGGATAACAACCATGATCTTGCGCAATTTGGGCAATCCCTCCACCAGATTTACAAATGAAGAACCTTTGATGACACTTACCGGCTTGAAAGAAGAAAGAAAAATTGCTGGATAAAATCCTGAAAAAATTCCAGTTATAAGAACCAATCCAATTATACCGAATGCCGTTTTGCTGAACAAGAAATCTTTCAGGATGAATTCTTTGCCTGAGATGGAATTGAAAACAGGAAGCAACAGTTCAATAAGAAAAAATGAGATGAAAACAGCTAAAATCGTGAAGATCACCGACTCGTAAAAAAATTGGAAGATCAGTTGCCAGCGAGTTGCACCAATGACTTTGCGCAAGCCGACTTCCCTAGCACGGTTTTCATATCGAGCTGTGGAAAGATTGATGTAATTCAAACAGGCAATAAACAAAATCAGCAAAGCAATAGTCGAGAAAATATAAATGTAATTCCGATAGCCGAGTTTGTAGAAATTATGATAAAATCCGTGTTTACCATCCAGGTGCACTTCCGAAAGTGGCTGCAGATGAAAACTCACACCGTCTTTTACTTGCGGACATTCGTGCTTTTCACCGATCAAGGTCATTATGCTGCCCATTTGCTCAATATCTATTTCTCCCTTTGTTTTGATGTAGGTAATGTAATTGAAAGCACCCCAGGGCAGGCTGGCATAACCCAATTCTCGAAAGATATCCCAATTTACTACAAATCCGGATTGAAGATGGGAATTTTCAGGAAAGTCTTTAAAAACTGCAGTAACAGTCATTTCAAAATCATCAACTTGCAATTGCTGACCCAGTGGATTTTTATCACCAAAATACTTTTGAGCTATCGTTTCAGAAATCGCAATATTGAATGGACCGGAGAAAAGTGCTGTTTCATTCCCTACCAGGAAGGGATAATCAAAAATCTTGAAAAAATCGGGATCAACGACAAGGGCAGTGTCTTCATAAAAAGTGAGATTATCGCTGCGGACAATAAAATCAGAGAATCCATACACCCTGGTTGAAAATTCTACTTCTTCCATTGATTCCTTGATGGTGAGCGCCAAAGGTCCCGGAGTTCCCTCATAACCTTCCTGCATGTATTTTGTTCCGTAGCTCATAATCCGGTAGATGTCGGCAAAATTCGAATTGAATTTATCGAAATTATATTCATCCTGAACCCATAAAAGAAGCAGTATGCAAACCGATAATCCTAACGAAAATCCCAGAATATTGATGGCGGAAAATCCTTTATGACGCAGGATGTTTCTAAAAGCAATCTTTACATAATTTATAAACATAATTTACTCCTTAAATATAAATTTTGATCTTGCAGACTGCATCACCTTTCATCAGTGATTCTATAATCTCGACCCGAACTTTTTTCTGAAGGATATACTCCCATATATCTTTGGTAAAACCAGCACTGCAATAGCAGTAATTCACATCGAGTGTTTTTTCGTTATTTAAAAACAAGTCTCTGATTCGGGGACAGTGGCAATAATAATATTTCTTTTTTTGTATGTCTGTCGTTTGGAAATATTTGTGAAATTCTTTTGGAATCTTGGTAGATAAAATTGTATTTCCTTCCAGTTTCCCTGCACTTCCCCAACCTTTTTTCCGCAAGAGCTCCATTTGCTCGTCATTGAGATTTTTATATTGCCTGATAAATTTCTCAAACGCTTCCTGAAGCATCGTATGCACTTTTTTCAGATCTTTTGTTATTGCATATTCCTTGCGGATGTTTTCAAGATAATCTTTGGGAGTAATACAGGCACAACCTGTCATTACTTCGTTGATCTCGTCTTGAGTAAGATTTTCTTTTAACATTTTCATCAGGTTTTCTGTCCATTTCAGAAGTGAATGCTCATCTTTATCTTTTGTGATCTCGTTAAACAAATCTGCTTTACCGATCTTCTTCAGACCAATTTGAAGTTTATCTAACCATTGTTTTTCAAAGTTCTTATCAAACGTCATTTATTCTCCGATTCTTCTGTCATTCCCAATTTAATTGGGAATCTACATTTCCATTTCTAATTTCACATTTATAATTCACAAAGTAGCCCTTGTCATCCGACATGGTAAAAGCTTTGAGTAACGCTAAATTCTCTCATCGTCTTCTTATGTTCTCCCTTTGAATCAAAGGAAGACAGTAGAGGGATTCTGCTAATTGCTAACACGCCATTACTCATACTTAAGTGCTTCCACCGGATTAGAATTCGCAGCTTTAATTGCTTGATAACTGACAGTGAATATTGCTATCAGCATTGCTATAATTCCTGAAAGGATAAAAACTCCCAAACCAATATGAATACGATATGCAAAATTCTGAAGCCATTTGCTCATCGCATAAAATGCTAATGGCCAAGCAATTATATTTGCTATGAGTACCCATTTGATAAATTCTTTTGATAGTAAAAAGGTTATATTAGAAACTGAAGCTCCCAGAACCTTTCTAATTCCGATTTCTTTTGTACGCTGTTCAGCAGTAAAGGAAGCCAAACCCAAAAGTCCGAGACATGCTATGAACACTGTAATAAATGAGAAATAACTGAAAAGATTTATGAGTTTTTCTTCAGCTTTATATAATTTATCAATATTTTCATCCAGGAATACATAATCAATGGGATTGTTGGGATCGATTCTGACCCATTCATTTCTAATGTGTTTAACAGTTTCAAAAACATTTTCATTCTTTAATCGAACAAAAAGTCGTTTGTGTCTGTGATAAAAAACATCACCCTCATCAGGAATTAAAAATACAACAATTGGTTGGATGAGACTATGCAATGAACCAACATGAAAGTCTTTGATAACACCAAGAACATCTAATTTTAAAATATTTCCTTCCGAATCTTGACCGAAAGAAAATCCCTTTTCCAAGACATCTTCCTTCCAACCGAACTTCCTGATTGCAGCTTCATTAATTAACATTCCATCCCAAAACGCTCTATCCATTTCCCTGTTAAAATTTCTTCCTTCAATGATCTTCATATTCAGCAAATCTACAAAATCATAATCAATCTGCATGAATTGACATCCAACAGGGTCGAAACCACCCTCATCATTTTCAGCATTTACAGTTGTATGGTTCAGTTCAATTCCCGGAAGATTGTATGAAGTAGCTACTGCTGTAATATTTGGATTGGACAAAAATTCTTCTTTTATAACGCTAATCTGCCTATCCACTAAAGTATCCTTAATGGATATAACCATAATGTTCTCTTTATTGAAACCCAGATCTTTATTTTTTGCAAAATCAATTTGTTGTAATACTATTAAAGTTCCAATTATTAATGTAATTGAGATACTGAACTGAATAACTATTAATATTTTTCTAAGAGAAGCACCCTTTAAGCCTTTTTCAAGGTTTCCTTTTATTACTCTTACGGGAACAAAAGCAGACAAATAGAAGGCAGGATACGTCCCAGCTAAAAAGCCAATGAATATGGCCAATCCAAGTAAGCCAAAAATATGCACAGGATTTTTTGTGAAATTTATTTCAACATTATTAACGAGTAGATTATTAAATAAAGGTAATACTAATTCTGCTATACCAATAGCCACAATTGTTGCCAACAATGCTATTATTATCGATTCTATGATAAACTGCCAGATCAGAGATGATCTATAGGAACCAAAAACCTTTCTCAAACCTACTTCCCGTCCTCTATATGCTGATCTTGCTGTGGCTAAATTCATGTAATTAATACAGGCAATAACCAATAAGAATATAGCAATAATTGAAAATATATAAATGTTCATAATATTTCCGTTTGGATAGGCTTCCCATGTTAGATCAGAAGTAAGATGGATAGACTTGAGGGGTTGAAGGATAATTTTGCAAGTGCCATTTGCTCTTTCAAATGTTTCGCTCATATATTCTTCGTAAAATTCCGGGAATTTAGCTTCGAATTCTTTTATATCATAATTATTAGGAAACTTAACATAAGTATAAACATGCCATCCGTACCAGACATTTTCTTCCCCTTCTCTGTAAGCTACATTCCAGGGGACTATTGCTTCATATTCCATGTGAGTTTTTCCGGGGATATCCTTAATTACAGCAATTACATTCATTTCATATTCATTATCAATAGTAATAGTTTTTCCAAAAGGTTCCTGAACACCAAAAACCCTTTTTGCAAAACTCTCTGTTAATACTATCGAATTCGGTTGAACAAGGACATGCTCAGGATTGCCTGTAATAAATTCATTTTTAAAGACTTTAAAAAATGAAGAATCTGCTGCAAAAATTTTATCACAAATAAATTTATTCCCTTCATATTCAATCATAGCTTTATGAGTCCTTAATCCATTTACACCACAAAGACGGGTATATTCAAGGATTTCCGGATATACTGCTTTTAAATTTGGACCTATAGGTCTGGGTATATTACAATAATGATCTATCTTCCCACCGATATTATATTCTACTCCCAATCGGTAAATATCGTCAGTATTTTCATAATGTTTATCATAAGAAAGTTCTGATTGAATGAAAAGAAATATAAGAAAACTGCATGTAATTCCTATTGAAAGACCAATTATATTAATTGTGGAATAGAATTTTTTTCTCATTAAGTTTCTGAAGGCGATTTTCAAATAATTTTTAAACATCTTTACTCCTATTCGTATTTCAATGCATCCACCGGATTAGCATTAGCTGCTTTGAAAGTTTGCAAACTTATCGTTATCAGGGCGATCATGATCCCGATCAGGCTGGAGATAAGGAATACCCAAATGTCCATCTCTGTACGATAAGCAAAGTTCTGCAGCCATTTGCTCATACTGAAATAGATCAAGGGCCAGGCGATCAGATTGGCGACGAGTACCCATTTCATGAAGCTGAATGTAAGAATCTTGACGATAGCTAATGAAGAAGCTCCCATTGTTTTGCGGATCCCAATTTCCTTTCTGCGTTGGGCAATGGCAAAACTGGCTAATCCCAATAATCCTAAGCAGGCAATGAAAATCGCCAGACCGGAGAAAACATTCACGATTTTACTGGTAACTTCATCACGATGGTAGATACTATTGAATTCATCATCCATAAAGGAAAAAGAGAGTGGATGGTCAGGGTAAACATCCTTCCAAACCTGGCGCACATGTTCCATGGCAAATTCGGTTTGCCCCGGAGCAATTCTGGCAACAACAATATTTCCCGGTCCCCGCGTTTGCGGGAAAATGATAACTGGTTCGATATTTTGCTGCATCTCAATAAAGTGGAAATCTTTAATAATGCCACGTATTGCAACTCCGGTGGAATCCTGTGGTCCAAAAAAGAAGCGTTTTTCCAGCGGATTATCCCAGCCAAGCTGGCGTACTGCCGTTTCATTTATGATCACATCAAAATTTTCTCTGGTTATTTCCGGCAGGAAATTCTCACCCAGCACTATTTCCATTCCTAAAGCATCTATAGCATCTGCGCTCAAAGAAACCCGGCTCATGATCCAGATATCATCATCAACAGCACCTTCAGGATTCACTCCCGTGCGGCCAAAAGTTCTGCCAGGTACATTTCCGGCTATTGCTACTTTCTCGAAGGCACTATGTTTTTTCAGTTCTTCCTGAAGCAGTTCAATGTTTTCGGACATTAAATTATCCTGCATATCAAACAATATCACTTGCTCCCTGTTATAGCCGAGGTCTTTATTCTTTATATATTTCAGTTGCTTCTGAACAACAGCAGTAGAACCAATAAGTGCAATGGAAAGTGCAAATTGAAAGATCACCAGAACAGTGCGCAGAGTAGTTCCTTTTTTCCCTGATTTGAACGATCCTTTCAAAACTGTTACCGGTTTAAATCCTGATAAAACAAAGGCAGGATATATACCGGAGATAATTCCAACCACGATCAGAAGTGCGACCATGAACAAAGATATAACATGGTTTTCCAGGAAATTCATTCTGATACCGGTTCCACCCAGATCATTCAGCCAGGGAAGCACGATCTCTACCAGTGGGATTGCCAATAATAAAGCCAGCAAAGTTAAGGTCAAAGATTCTCCCAGAAACTGATTGATCAGTTGCGAGCGGACTGAACCGACTACTTTTCGCATGCCCACTTCCTTGGCTCGCTGCATACTTTTAGCTGTAGATAGATTCATGTAATTCACCGAGGCGATCAAAAGAACCAATAGGGCTATTGCTGCAAATATATAGATATAATTAATGTCACCTTTATTGGAAATACCACTATCAAAAATAATGTCGGTCGATCTCAAGTGAACGTCATCCAAGGCTTGCAAGGTAATATCAAAATTTTCACCTACTTCATTTTCCCGACAGAACGCAGTAAGCCGTTCATCCATTCCTTCCGAAGTAAAACCTTCTTTCAATCTGATGTAGGTAGGCATGGCGATCATTTGCCAGCTCTCGATCCAGATCGGTTGATTAGAATCAGGCGGTTGATTTTGTCTGGCTTGAGCGATCCTGGTGGTAAACGATTGTATTGCTGTAAATGATAAATGGGTATTAGCAGGAAGATCCTCCATAATTCCTGTTACGGTCAAATCATAGCCATTTCCTGTTCTTATGGTTTTGTTCATACTGTTCTCTTCACCGAAAATCCTGGCTTTTTCCGACTTGGTGAGAACAACTGTATACGGCTCCCGTAAAGCTGATTCCGGATCACCTTCCAATAATTTGAAACCAAAAAAATCAAAGATGTTCTCATCAGCAGAACATAAATTCTGAATATAAACGAAAGGATTTTCTTCAAATGAAACCAGTAATTGTCCCTGATTAGTAACTCGAAGAAAATCTTCGACTTCTGAGAAGGCTTCAGGAATGGATGGTCCAAGGGCTGGAATAGTAATCCCAACTCGTTGGCTGTTCGTTCCCATCGCCTTATCGATTGTTAGAACGCGGTAGATGTTATCTAGGTCATGATGCATTTCTTCATAAGAAAATTCATATTGAATAAATAGCAAAATGATCAGACAGCAAGCCAATCCAATTGCCAGTCCGACAATATTGATAAAAGAAAAACCCTTTTGACGAACAATGTTACGTAGCGCTAATTTGAAATAATTTTTAAACATATCTCCTCATTTATTATTCATATTTCAAAGCATCCGCAGGATTGGTAAGTGCTGCTCTTATTGCTCGAAAACTAACTGTAGCAAGAGCGATGACAAGAGCAACAATACCGGCATAAACAAAGGTGAAAATGGAAATATTTACAGAGTATGCGAAGTTCTCCAACCACTTTTTCAAAGCCAGGTAAGCAAGCGGCCAGGCAATGATATTTGCCAGTATCACCCAGATTGAGAATTCTTTGGATAGAATGAGAACGATGCTGGAAACAGAAGCACCCATCACTTTGCGAATGCTTATCTCTTTGGTTCTCTGTTCTGCAGTGTATGCAGCAAGTCCAAATAATCCTAAACAGGCGATAAAAATACATAGAACCGAGAAGTAGGTGAAAACTCTTCCGATCTTTTGTTCAGCGATATATTGTTCATTCAGGTCTTCATCCAGAAAGCTGTAATCGAATGGGAAAGTAGGACAGAACTCATTCCATTTTCCTTCGATATAGTTTATCGTATTTTCGATGTTTTCCTGTCTAACTCTCAAGCTGATATTTCTTAGAGGTCTTTCTGAAAGAAGGAGCAGAATAGGATCGACCTTGTTGTGTAGGGAGTTATAATGGAAGTCTTTCACCACTCCGATCACACGAGTATCCCGATTAGCTGTACCATCCAGGTTAGCACCGAAACCTAATTTCTTGCCGATCGGATCTTCACCCCAGCCAAGAACATTTGCACAAGCTTTATTAATAATGATAGATTCTTCCAAATCGGTAGTTAGTTCAGGATCGAAATTTCTACCTTTAACTATTTTCATGCCCATTACATCGATATAATCATTATCTACAAATACGAAGTTAATTCCCTTTTCTGCCATCGTGCCATCGAGTGTTTCGTATCTTTGAACAAGTATTCCGTAACCTTGTCCAGGAATGCTGGAAGATGTTCCTGCTTTTAATATCTGTGGATGTTTGAGCAGTTCATCTTGAAATGCATCAAGATTTTGAACACCGGTTGTATCACGCACTGTGAGGATCATAACGTTTTCTTTATCAAATCCAAGGTCTTTGTCTCGAAGGAAATTCAGTTGCTGTATTACCGTAAAAGTTCCAACTATCATAATGATCGAGATCGAGAATTGCAGAAGAACCAGAATTTTTCTAAGTGTTCCTTTACTCTTTCCCAATTTTCCTTTCAGTACTTCCACCGGAATAAATGATGAAAGATAAAAAGCCGGATAGCTTCCTGCAACAATTCCAACGATCAAAGCTATGCCCACGATCCCCAGAAAGAAATTCAGATTTTCTGCTATATTGAAGGAAAGGTGTCTGTCTGCGATCTCATTAAAAGCAGGAAGAAGTAATTCTGTGGCAATGAATGCAAGCAGCAAAGCCAGTAAGGTTAAGATCAATGATTCCATCAGGAATTGACTGCGCAAATAACTTTTCTGAGCACCCACCACTTTGCGGATGCCAACTTCCGTTGCCCTGTTGGCAGATTGAGCAGTTGCCATGTTCATATAATTGATGCAGCCAATAAGTAGAAGAAAAAGTGCAACGATACTGAATGTATAAACATAGGCAATATTACCGGTCGGTAGGTCGTACCCTACTCTCGAATGCAGGTGAACATCAGCCAGAGGTTGAACCATAAGTTGAAATTTGCTGTTTATTTGTTCACCAACCGGTTTGATGTACTTTTCATTGAAAGCAAGATAACCATCCAGAACATTCTGAATGTTTCCAGTTTCTCTTAGCATAATGTAGCTGTAGAAGCCAATATTCCAGAAAGCACCACTTTCCAGGCTGTGGTATCTTTCCTTACCAAAGAAATTTTCCAGAGTTATCATGGAACCAATTGCTTCGAAACGAAGGTGTGAATTATATGCTACATCTTCGATCACGCCGGTGATGGTAAATCCAAATCCATAACCTGTCTCCAGCACTTTTCCGATAGGGTCTTCATCACCGAATATTCTACGAGAAAAGCTTTCCGTAAGTATCATTTCGTTGGGATCGTTCAGGGCTCCATCTGGCGTACCAGCCATGAATTTGTGAGTGAATAAAGTGGTTAATGTAGAATCGGCAAAATATACATTATGTTCAAATATCTTTTTATCATTTATCTGGAACAGATTATTGTCCATCGTCATAAAACGGCAGTATTCTTCCACATCATGAGGAAATTCTAATTTTAAAGCTGGACCCAGCGGAAATGCTGTTGCAGCAAAAAAATCATCTGATTCCTGGATGGTGAAGTGAGATTCTAACCTGTAGATCCTTTTATAATTGTTATGATGTTTATCAAAAGAAAGTTCATTCTGCACGAACAATCCAATCAAAATGGTACATGTAAGCCCTATAGCCAGACCCAAAATATTGATAGTGGAATAGAACTTCTTTCGCAACAGATTTCTGAGAGCAACTTTGAGGTAATTTAAGAACATATATGCCTCCCTACTTTCATTGAGCTTTTCATTAAAGATGGAATTCTTTCTTTATATTTTCGGTAACAATATGACCATCGAATAATTGAATGGTTCTGTGGGCATATTCGGCATGAGATGGCGAGTGGGTAACCATTATAATAGTGGTACCTTCTTCATTAAGTTGTGTAAGCAGATCCATAACCTCTTCACCATTTGCAGAATCCAGGTTACCAGTAGGTTCGTCTGCCAGCATAAGCTTTGGTTTTGTGATAACAGCTCTGGCCACGGCAACACGCTGCTGTTGACCACCGGAAAGCTGTTGTGGAAAATGCTTGGCTCGATGAGCTATTTTCATTCTGTCCAGAACTTCATTTACTCTTTTCTTTCTTTCGGCAGAAGACATTTTAATGTAAAGAAGAGGGAGTTCCACATTTTCATAAACTGTCAATTCATCGATCAGGTTAAAGCTCTGGAAGATGAACCCGATATTGGATTTTCTCATGTTCGTACGCATTCTTTCGGTGTATTTGGAAACTTCCTGAGTGTTGAAGTAATATTCACCGCTTGTTGGATTATCCAGAAGTCCAATTACATTAAGAAGCGTCGATTTCCCGCATCCTGAAGGACCCATAACAGCTACAAATTCACCTTTGGCTACCTCCACATTTACATTGTTCAGTGCTACAGTTTCTACTTCATCCGTCCTGTAGATCTTGGTAAGATTGTTAGTTTTAATCATTTTTTCCTCCGTTTTTTTATTTTCTCAATATATTTCGAAAATGCATAGTGCTTAGTGCATAGGGCAGTGCGCACAGTGCATTTTATCCTTTTAGTGTTTTTTGAAAATTCGAGATTTTTCTGCATAAAATATCCAATTTGTCGACCATTTTTGATTTCCAATCAATGCCAATTATCTGCTTATGAATCAAATACATAGTAATATTTGCAACTTCAAAAGAAGAGCGGCGTGAGTAATTTAGAAATCTATAAAACTCTTTATCAGAATTCGAACCGGAGCCTTCAGCAATATTATTGGAAATGCTCAATCCTGCTGCTCTTAATTGTTCTGCAAATTTATAAAGATGGGTTTGTTCCAGAATATCTGCTATTTCCATGCACATATCCAATATCTCGATTGCTATTTTCCAAATTTCCAAATCTTCAAATCTAAACTTACTCATTCTTCATTTCCTTTGTTCTCTGCCCTTTGCCCATTGCTCTATGCTCTTCTTGCACTACTTAAGTATCAACTTTTCTGCTCTTCCAAAGTTATCATAACTGGATATAATAACTTTCTCACCAGGTTCAAGTCCTTCCAATACTTCGTAATATCTGGGGTTCATTCTACCTAGTCTGATATCACGTTTAACAGCAAATTTTTCGGTGGGATCGATAACAAATATGTATTGACCACCAGTGCTTTGGTAGAATCCACCACGTGGGACTAAAATTGCCATTTTGGATTCTCCAAGTTCCAATTTAACGCGGAATGTTTGACCAGTTCTAATTCTATCTGGCACATCTTCTGTGAAAACAAGATCAACTCCAAAACGACCATTTCGAACTTCGGGATATATTTTTTTAATGCGTAATTTATATGTTTTTCCTGTGAAATCAAATTCTCCAATCAGGTTTGCATGGACACGTGAAATATAATGTTCGTCTATTTCCAGGCGGATCTTGAATTCATCTAATACATGTATTTGTCCAAGTCTTTGTCCCGCCGATTTAGCTTCTCCGATCTCTGCATTAACGCTAACAAGTAAGCCACTTACAGGTGCTTTTACGCTTAAGTTATCCAGTTTCTTTCTTACAAATTCCAGATTGAGCTGCATTTGTTCAACTGAGTTTTCCAATTGGGCAACTTGAATTTCACGGAAAAGTGAATCTGCTTTCTGGTTTTCAATTACCAGTTCTCGTGTTTTAGCCAGATATTCATAGTATTCCTTTTCTTCTTCAAATTCTTTATCTGAAATATATTTTTTACTAAAGAGGTCTTTACTGTTTTCATATTCTCTTTTCTGGATGTTAAATTGATAATCAAGTTCAAGTAATTGCCTGGTCAGGCTTAATTTATTTTGTTCCATAGAAAGTCGGGTATTTCGTAAGTTGTTTATCTGTTCAGCTAAATTTGCTTCACGATTCATTATTTCGAGATGGAGATTTGTATTGCTGAGACGCAGTATCACATCTCCTTTTTGTACCATTGTACCCTCTTCCGTAACAATCTCTTCCACACGACCACCCTCCATTGCATCCAGGAAGATCGTACTTATGGGTTCAACTGTTCCGGTTACTGTGATATAATCCTGGAAAAAATCTTCCTTGACTTCTTCAATGGAAATGCGTTCCTTTTGAACATTGAACTTAGAACTATGGTCTCCAAATATTAAATTGTATAAAATTAGAAATATAAAGATCCCACCAATAGATAACCAGATTATCTTTTTTAGCGTCCACTTTTTCTTTTCAATCTTTCGATCCATACAAACTCCTTTTTCTTTATCACAGCTTATATTATTGCAAATAGCGTGCCAAACGGTAATTCGCTATATTATAAAGAATTAGCAAATCGCAAGTTTGGCTTGAGTGTTCGATTATGAACTAAAGTGTGTTCGGTAGCGGACAGTTTTTTATTGACGGAGTAAAGTGATTTTGCATTTTAATCCTTATTATTCTCCGAAGTAGGGGGAATATAAGAATAGCAGGGAACTATGTAACGAGAATTGTTAGGCGGTATACTCCACTGCTCATTCCCAACTTTCCAGTTGGGAATGGTGATATTCACGAAGTTTCTACTTCGTACTGAAGCAGAAACTTCAGGTATTAGTTTCTTCCCATCCGGCAGTTGCCGGATTAGGAAGGAGGAATCATAAATTTAAATATTTGGAGTTTTTATGAATGAGAAATATGGTAAGATTTTGGCAGTTGACGATAATGAAGACATTCTTTTTAGTCTAAAATTATTATTAAAAAACCATGTGGAATTGATCCATATTGAGAAAAATCCCGATAGAATTCCTGAATTGATGCAAAAAGAAAATTACGATGTAATACTGCTTGATATGAATTTTACTAAAGATTCCATCAGCGGTCAGGAGGGTTTTAACTGGCTTGAGAAAATATTGGAGATCGATCCGTTTGCTGTGGTGGTTTTTATAACCGCATATGGTGATATTGAGAAGGCAGTGAGAGCTATCAAATTAGGTGCTGTGGATTTTGTTTTGAAACCATGGCAGAATGAGAAACTTCTGGCAACATTATCTTCTGCTTTAAAATTACGAGGCTCTCTGAAAGAAGCAGATAACCTGCGAATGAAACAAAAAGAATTGAGTGCTACTATGGATCTACCTTTTCATGATTTTATAGGGAATTCTCAGGAAATGCAGAATGTTATCGGAACAATCATGAAAGTTGCCTCTACCGATGCCAATGTACTTATTCTAGGAGAAAATGGAACGGGAAAAGAACTGGTTGCCAGAGCACTGCACAGAAATTCACCCAGAAGTAATGAAGTCTTTCTTAATGTAGACCTGGGAGCAATAAGCGAAACTCTTTTCGAAAGTGAGTTATTCGGACATGTGAGAGGCGCATTCACAGATGCAAAGAGGGATAAACCTGGACGTTTCGAAATTGCTTCTGGAGGAACATTATTTTTGGATGAAATAGGTAATCTTTCTCTATCCCTGCAATCGAAGCTTTTACAGGTGTTAGAGAAAAGGGAAGTGATACGAGTAGGTTCAAATAAGCATATACCAGTTGATGTAAGGTTGATCTGTGCTACGAACATGCCTGTTTATAAAATGTCAAAAGAAAATCAATTTCGCCAGGACCTTCTATATAGAATTAACACAGTTGAAATACACCTGCCAGTACTTCGAGAGAGGATTGGAGATATAAAATTATTGGCAGAACATTTCTTAAAAATGAACCTGATAAAATACAAGAAGAATATAAAAGGAATATCATCTGCTGCCTTAAGAAAGATGGAACAATATAATTGGCCGGGTAATGTGCGTGAGTTGCAGCATTCTGTGGAACGGGCAGTTATATTAAGCGAATCGAATATTCTGCAACCAGCAGACTTCATGCTTACAAAACCAGGTGATATAAATATGGAAGATAGCTTTGGATCTTACAACATAGAGGAAGTAGAAAAGGAGGTGATCCAGCGCGTTTTGCGCAAAAACAACGGTAATATAAGTGCAGCAGCCAAAGAACTGGGTCTAACCAGGGCTTCACTGTACAGAAGGTTGGGAAAGTATGATTTATAAAAATTTTAAGATCAACTGTTCTGTACGAATTATTCTAATATCTATAACAATGCTTTTAACATTCATCTCTGTTTATAATCTTGGTTTCAGTGTTACTCCGATTCTTCTTGGTGTGATAACTATATTACAAATATCATCCATGTTCCAGTACATTCAGAAAACGAACCGCTACCTTACTACTTTCCTTGATTCCATACGTTATTCCGATTTTTCCCGTTCTTTCAAGATCGAAGGACTGGGAACTTCTTATGATGGGCTTAAAGAAGCATTCAACAATGTGATCGGGGATTTCCAAAAGATCCGTTCGGAAAAAGAAGAGCATTATTTTTACCTGCAGAACGTCATTCAGCATATTGGTATCAGTCTTATTGCGTATCGCAAAGATGGAACTGTGGAGATAATCAATAACAGTGCAAAAAAAATGTTCCAGGTATCGAGACTAAAAAATATTGAAAATTTAAAAAACTTTAGTAGCGATTTAGTAAAAACACTCAAGAAAATGAAACCGGGTGAACGGACGCTGATACGCACTTCCGATGAAGATCAAATGCTTCAACTGGCAGTATATGCCACTGAATTCAAATTGCGGAATAGAAGTATAACCCTGGTTTCCATTCAGAATATACAAAGTGAATTGGAAGAGCAGGAAATGGCTGCCTGGCAGAAGCTGATAAGCGTTCTTACACATGAAATGATGAATTCCATTACACCCATTGCGTCTCTTTCTGCTACTGTTGCAAAATTATTGAAGGATATTGATACGACCGATAATATCCCACAGGAAATAGACGATGAAACCGTGGAAGATATAAGAAAATCTATGATGACAATCAATAAGCGAAGTACGGGGTTAATCCGTTTTGTGGAATCTTACCGTGATCTTACAAAAATACCCAAACCAGAGTTTGAAATAGTACCTGTTAAAAACATTTTTGATAATGTTAAACTTCTTATGGAAGAAGAACTGCAAAAAAATAACATCAGTTGTAAAAGATCTATCATTCCTGAAACGTTGGAAGTAACTGCCGATCAGCAGCAGATCGAGCAGGTTCTTCTAAACCTGCTGAAGAATTCTCAGCATGCATTGGAAGGACAGGAAAACGGCAAAATGGAACTTAATGCTTTCCTGGATAAAAGAGGAAAAGTTGCCATTCAGGTAGTAGACAACGGTCCTGGCATCCTGGAAGATGTGATCGATAAAATATTCATTCCCTTTTTTACAACCAAAGCAAGTGGTTCCGGGATTGGATTAAGCCTTTCACGTCAGATCATGCGATTTCACGGAGGAACTATTACTGCCAATTCCGAACCGAATGTAAAAACTGAATTCAGTTTAAAATTTTAGTATTTATCTACTTTATAAAAAAAATGTAACTTTT
>JACKQG010003766.1_pt1 | contig 18235 bp, 18 predicted proteins | sample 8237621 | NCBI WGS metagenome assembly JACKQG01 (sample SAMN15677084, study PRJNA649215) | marine metagenome | biome: marine; feature: Black Sea; material: saline water; isolation source: suspended particulate matter (SPM) from the Black Sea western gyre | collected 2013-06-09/2013-06-10 | depth... | reverse complement strand
GGCAGTCGAGACAGTGACAAACGCCGACCCGGTATGGGAGTCCCGACGCCACAATTCGGACGTTGCCGCACAGGCAACCGCCGGTGAATCGGTCCATGCTGCGTCTCCTCTAAATCGACATTTTCCAAGTAATTTTCACATTCAACAAAATCATACATGGCCGCACTGTTTTTAATAGTATTCATTTTTTTCAACCACCGGACGCCAACGATTTTGTCGACTTGACCCCGGGCCTCGGGGGTTTTTGTTTGATGTTTAAAAATACACAAATTTTTGGTATAATGCGGAACAAATCAATCATAGAGGTCTCGCCTCTATGGGACTTCTGTGACCGATGGACATCCTGTTACACTGTGAAGGAGGTTCGTTATGTCGAGTACCGTAAAGAAAGACCTGCCCGTCAGCAAAGATATGGAAACAAGCCCGACGTCTGCCGTCGGTCAGCATCCGCTGCTGGGGCTGCGTCAGGAAGTTGACTCCCTGTTCGATAATTTCTTCTCAAACTTCTCGCTTGGACCGTTCGGGAGTTATGCCTCTGAATTTGACCCGTTCCGCAAACTGGGCACCAAACTGACATCCGCTCGCGGCTATATGCCGAGCATGGACATCAGGGAAACGGATAAAGAATTCAGGGTCAGTGTTGAACTGCCTGGTATGGATGAATCCGATATTGAACTCTCGCTCGGCGATGGCAAACTGGTCATCAAGGGCGAGAAAAAGCAAGAGAAGAGGAGCCAGGAGGAAGACCATCATCTGATGGAACGCCACTATGGCTCGATTTATCGCTCGCTGCCACTTCCAGAGGGCATCATCGAGGACTCAATCGAGGCGGTCTATGACAAGGGTATCCTTGAAATTACCGTGAAAAAATCCGAAACTAAAGAAAAGGTGCCAAAGACCGTCAAGATCAAAACAAAGTAATGGCATTTAACCTTACCGGCCCGACTTTTCGGGCCGGTTTGCTGATGGCCGGGGTTTTGCGAGCAGAACCATGATCCGTCGGGAAAGGGAATCGGATGTGATGAACAACGGGCACGATGTTTTTCCTCTTGCCGGGGCAACCTCCCTGGAACATCTGACCGGCGTTTCGCGGGGCACCGTGACCTGGATAAGTCGCCCGTTCCTGGATGTGACCATAGAGGAAAATGGTCTCATTAAGATCGTCAGCGCCAGTCCGGATGAGGCGCGAGACAATCTCGTCGCCCGCCTTCAGCGATCCGAAGACAGTTATGAAATACAATCCGTTGATTGTTGCCCGTTATGGATTAACGGGGTCCACGTTACCGCCCACAAGCTTGCCAATCGCGACCTGATTGAATTCGGCGACGCCGGGCCGTTGTCGCGGTTTCGCCGGTATGGCGAAGATTGGCCGAAGCATAAATCGTTCGCCGAGATTCTGAGCGACAGCCTTGCCTATATTCGTGTCAGCCGCCAGCCAATCGCAACCCGCCTGCTCAGGGCTTTCAAGGGTATGGTTCGGCCGCTGATACACGAGACGACGCTGTTGTTCCGTATCGGCGTCATTTTGGCGCTTGTCGCGTTTTCGGCCCTCGCTTATCAGCAGCACAGACTGAATGTTCTCCTGCAGCAGCGCATTGACATGGGTTCAACCCGGCTTGAGGACTTTTCGGGAGCGCTGGCCCGCGCCCGTGAGGAAGCCCTGACGCCGGGTGACCTGAAGACACTGCGTCAGGATCTTGGTAACCGGCTGACCTTGAATGCAGAGCGCCTGGAAGCCCTGGAGCAACGTTCCCACGCCAGTGCGCGGGTCATTGCCGACTCACTGTCGTCGGTGGTTTTCCTGCAGGGCGCATACCGGTTCCGGGAACGTTCGAGTGGAAGGATGCTGCGTTTCGTCGTTGATCAAGCCGGTAACCCCCTGGTCTCGCCACAGGGTCAGTCGTTGTTGTCCCTTGATGGAAATGGACCGGAAGTTGAACGCCAGTTCACCGGTACCGGGTTTGCCGTTGGGGAGGCCGGGCTGCTTGTGACCAACCGGCATGTGGTACTGCCCTGGGAAAATGACTCCAATATCGAAGGGTTGGTCAGTCTGGGTGTTGAACCGGTGATGATAAAATACGTCGTCTATACGCCCGGTCAAAAACAGGCAGGGACGGTTGAATTGATAAAGGCAAGCGACGTCTCTGACCTGGCGGTTTTGCGGCGCACCGACTTGAGCCAAACCGCGGGCGGCCTGAAGCTTGCCGACGCAGCCCCATCTCCCGGTGACGAGATCATTGTCATGGGCTACCCGACCGGTCTGCGCTCCATGCTGGCGCAATCGGGGGAAGCCTTTGTTGATGAGCTTCTAAAAAGCGAGGATACCGGATTTTGGAGTATCGCCGCCCGGTTGGCCGAAAAGGGGTACATTGCGCCGCTCGCCAGCCGTGGCATTGTCAGCCAGACAACCCCGGTTACGATTGTCTACGATGCCGAAACCACCCACGGCGGAAGCGGTGGCCCAGTTCTGGATATCCATGGCGCCGTCGTCGCTGTGACCTCTGCCATCCTGCCGGAATACGGCGGCTCCAACCTGGGCGTTCCGGTCGCCAGGGTGCGAGAGTTTCTCGAAGAGGCAGGATTGCGTTGAGACCTTCTCTTGCTGGTCAACGCAATGGTCCCCGATCACGCCGGGGAGATCCAAGTGTGTTGGTCAGGGTAAAAAGTATCGCGAAAATCGGTTAATAATTAGCTACCCGTTGATCAAAAAACCCTATTAATTTAATTTTATTGCCATATAAAGGTGTCCTGGGGGCAAAATTTCGCAAAATTCAGATCGGTATACTGCTTGATAGAGCCCCGGGGATATCCGGGAAATATCGGCTTGAGACTGGAGGCTTGACTTGTTTTATAAAAAATTTTTTGGATTTTTTCTGTCTGTTTTTATTGTTGCGGCGGCTTATCAAGTCCGCGCCGATGAGCAAGTCTATATCCTTAATACCAGCACCGGCGTCCCCTATGCCACCAGCGCCCGGGATGGCTTTCAGGACAGGGTCGTTGCCGAGGTTTTTCGCCGCATCGGCCTTAAGGGAAAGGTGGAAAGATATGAAGCTTCGGCCCGGGCCCTGCTCAATGCCAACAGTAATGTTGATCACGGTGTTGCCATGCGGATTGCCGGACTGGAAAAAAAGTTTCCCAATCTGGTGCGCATTCCCGAACGACTGATCGAGAACGATTTTGTCGCCTATTCCCGTGGTCTGGATCTAACGACAGACAGTTGGGACAGCCTGCTTCCTTACGTTGTCGCCTATATCAACGGCTGGCAAATTTTTGAGCGCAATCTGGTTGCAGGACAAGACAGCACCACGGTCAAGGAACCCTCGCAAATGTTCACCATGCTGGACAAAAAGCGGGTTGATGTTGTGCTTTATGAACGTTGGCAGGGTTTTTCCCGGCTCGCCAGCACGGGCGTTAAGGTCATGGTCCATGAACCGCCTTTGGCCAGTGTCGACATGTACATGTACCTGCACAAGGAACATGCGCATTTGGTGCCCAGGTTGGCCAAGGCACTAAAGGATATGAAGGACGATGGAACTTACCGGAAAATTTTTGACGAGACATTGACTCCTTTAAGCGTAGCAAATCAGTAATCGTCAGGCCAAAAATTGTTTAACCTGACACACCCAAACAAGATCGCCTGGAAGATCATCGCGGCGATGGTTGTGTTTTCCTCGCTGATTACGATTGTGACGACGGGCATACAGCTTTATATGGAATATGGCCGTGATATCAGCGCCATCGAGATGCGTTTCGATCAGGTGGAAAAAAGCTATATCAAATCGGTTTCCGAAAATGTATGGGAGGCCGACGCCGGAAGGCTAGACCTGCTTATTGGCGGGATTATTGAATTTCCCAATTTTATCCATTCGGAAATCCGCGATGAAAATGGCGTTGTCCTGTCCGCTCAGGGCACGGTGAATGATGACAATGTGATCGTCAGAAAATATCCCCTGACACAAACATTTCGCGGCACCGTACATGACATTGGCACCCTTCAAGTCACGGCGGGTTTAAGTGAGGTTTACGGCCGTGTTTTTGACAGGGTCTGGTTGATTCTGGTTTCAAACGCCATCAAGACGTTTCTGGTCGCTGTCTTCATGTACGTCCTTGTCTATTGGTTGCTGACCCGCCACCTGGACGTTATCGCCAACGCCACCCGTGGTTTCGATTTTTCCGTAAAACCCGACCCTGTGGTTATCGAGCGCGGGCCGGTGCTCAACAAGTATGATGAAATTGATGAGCTCGTCGATGCCTTTAACGACATGCAGGATAAGCTCTATGACAGTTTTACCGACGTTCGCGATCTGAACGAGGAATTGGAAAGTCGTGTGCTGGATCGTACCCAAAAGCTGAGCGAGCGAATAGAAGAGCATAAACGTACGGAGAAACAGCTCGCTGAAAGTGAAGACAGACTGCGCGACATAGCAGAGGCCGGTTCAGACTGGATGTGGGAAATGGATGCAGATCTGTGCTTCACCTATGTTTCCCATACCGCCAGGACTCATGGCGCACTCGATCTGGATACCGTCCTTGGTCGCCATCGTATGGACTTCTTCGCCGAGGAAGATGATGATATCGGTGCCCGGCATTTGGATGACCTGCAAAAACGTCGACCGTTCCGGGACTTCTGTTACCAAATGAAAAACAATGAAGGCGGGATCACCCATGTTCGGATCAGTGGCAAACCGGTGTTCGATGAAAGTGGTGAGTTTATCGGTTATCGGGGTATCGGAACCAACATCACCCGGCAAATCGAAGCCGAAGATCGCATCGAACAAGCCAATGATAAATTGCGCGTCCTGTCATCAGCCATTCAGCAGAACCCCAGCATGGTGTTTATTACCGACAACCAGGGCAATATTGAATACGTCAACGACATCTTCACCAAAATGACCCTTTTTGAAGCTGAAGAAGTGATTGGCAAGAACCCCAGCATCATCAAATCCGCAAAGACGACCCCTGAAGTGCACAAAGACATCTGGGCTACAATTACCAAAGGCGAAACCTGGCGTGGCGAAATCCAGGACACGCGCAAGGACGGTACCTTGTTTTGGGCAAACGCCAATATTTCGCCAATCAAGAACGAAGATGACGAGATCACGCATTTCGTGGCTAGCCACGAGGATATTTCCGTAAGGAAGGAAGCCGAATACAAACTTTTTAAAGCAACCCAGCGTGCCGAGCTGGCAAACCGTGCCAAGACCGAACTGTTGGCCAATATGAGCCACGAACTGCGCACCCCGCTTAATGCGATCATCGGCTTCTCGCAAGCCATTCTGGGGCAGCTCTTCGGTCCGCTGGAAAATGACAAGTACATGGAATATGCCGGTGATATTAATGAATCGGGCAATCATCTGCTTCATCTGATTAATGATATCCTCGACATGTCGGCCATCGAGGCCGGAAAAGTCCATCTTCAGGAACACGAGATTTCCTTTAATCGTTTGGCCAAGTCGACGGTGCGCCTGATGACACCAAGGGCAAACAGCGGCAAGGTATCGCTGATCATCGATATCGATTCAGATTTTCCAAATGTTATTGTTGACGAGCGTCGCCTGAAGCAAATCCTGCTGAACCTTTTGAGTAACGGCGTCAAATTTACCGAGCCCGGTGGGAGCGTTACCCTGAGCGCTCGTATCAACGACGATGGCAGTATGATGATATCGGTAACAGATACCGGGATTGGTATGGATGAAAATGATCTGCTGACGGCGATGAGTGAATTCGGTCAGGTTGATGGCGGCCTTAACCGTAAAGAAGAAGGGACTGGGCTTGGGTTACCGTTGACCAAGTCGCTGGTCGATTTGCACGGTGGATCATTTTCCATAACAAGCAAAAAGGAGGAGGGGACAACGGTCACCGTATTTTTTCCTGCTGAACGTGTTGTCATGGCAAGCTGAAAATACGGGTGCCCGGCGTTCTTTCTTAAATTTGATGCACATCATTTCCTTTTCGGGTCCGCTAAACTACGTTTAAGCCCTTATTCATTTTGACGGTTCGGAGCAGTTGTTATGGAAATGACGACAACGGATATTGTCATTGTCGGTGCGGGGGGCGCCGGGCTTCGGGCTGCCATTGCCATTGCCGAAAGCAATCCGGATCTTAAAATTGCATTATTGTCCAAGGTCTACCCCATGCGCAGCCATACGGTTGCCGCCGAAGGGGGTGCCGCCGGGGTCGCCAAGGATGAAGACAGCCTGGACAATCACTTCAACGATACCGTTTCGGGCGGCGACTGGCTCTGCGATCAGGACGCCGTCGACCTGTTTGTCGAACAAGCTCCGAAAGAACTGACCCAGATGGAACACTGGGGCTGTCCGTGGAGCCGTACGTCTGACGGCAAGGTGGCCGTGCGCCCGTTCGGCGGCATGAAGATCGAAAGAACCTGGTATGCCGCCGACAAGACAGGTTTTCACATGCTGCATACGTTGTTCCAGACCTCGATGCAGTACCCGTCCATCGAACGCTATGACGAATATTACACGACCGATTTGCTGATGGTTGACGGTGCCTGCCGGGGCGTTGCGGCTATTGAGATGCGCACCGGGCAAATGCGGTTGTTCCGCGCCAAGGCCGTGATTATCTGCACCGGCGGGGCCGGGCGGGTCTTCCCATTTACCACCAACGGTGCGATCAAGACTGGCGACGGCATGGCGATGGCCTACCGCGCCGGCGTGGCTTTGAAGGATATGGAATTCGTCCAGTATCACCCGACGGGTCTGCCCGGCACCGGTATCCTGATTACCGAGGGATCGCGCGGCGAGGGCGGTATCCTGGTCAACAACGACGGCTATCGTTACCTGCAAGATTACAACCTGGGCCCGCCCGACCCGTGGCCGCGCAAGAAGGCGATGGAGTTGGGCCCCCGCGACCGTCTTTCCCAGGCCTTCTGGCACGAACAGAAAAAAGGCCGGACGATCTCGACTCCGCATGGCGATGTGGTCCACTTGGACCTGCGACATCTTGGTGAGAAAAAGATCAACGAACGCCTGCCGATGGTTCGCGACCTGGCAATCAGTTATGTCGGCGTCGATCCCGTCAAGGAACCGATCCCGGTTCGCCCGGTGGTGCATTACACTATGGGCGGCATCGACACGGACATTGACGCCAAAACCGCCGTGCCGGGCCTGTTTGCCGCCGGTGAATGCGCCTGCGTTTCCATTAACGGAGCCAACCGTCTGGGCTCGAACTCCCTGACCGAGCTTCTCGTCTTCGGCTCGCGCGCAGGACGCGGTGCTGCGGAAGTCGCCATGGCCGAAAGCACGCATGTTGATGAAAGCGCCATCGAAAAGGCGGCCGAGGAAGCGCGCGCCAAGGTCACAGGCCTGTTCCAGAACGTCGGCGGCGGCGAGACCATTTCCGGCCTGCGCAAGGATATGAATTCGACCATGGAAGAGGGGGCGGGGATTTACCGTACCGAAGAGTCCCTGAAAGACACCTGCGTCACCATGAAGGAAATCCACGCCCGCTTCGCCAATATCGACCTTGAAGACAAGAGCAACGTTTACAACACGGATTTGCTGCAGGCGCTCGAACTGGGCGCGATGATCGATGTTGCCCGCGCCATGGCCGTCTCGGCCCTGAACCGTCAGGAATCTCGCGGCTCGCACCAACGCCTTGATTTTGTCGAGCGCGATGATGAGAAATTCCTCAGGCATTCCCTCGCCAGCTATGCCGGGGCGGATGATCCGGGCGTCGATTACCGCGATGTCGTCATCACCCGCTCGCAACCGGCCGAGCGCGTCTACGGAGGCGACCAGAAATGAGCCTCAGGACCTTCGAGCTTGAAATCATGCGCTACGACCCGGATAAGGATTCCGAGCCCCGGTTCGAAACATTTTCGGTTCCGTGCGAGGAAGACTGGGTCGTGCTCGACGCGGTCAATTACGTCAAGGATAACCTGGACCGAACCCTGAGTTACCGCTGGTCCTGTCACATGGCGGTCTGCGGCAGTTGCGGCATGATGATCAATGGTGAACCATCGCTCTCATGCAAGACGTTCATGCGGCATATGCCGGACAAAATTCGGATTGAGCCCTTGGCCAATTTCCCGATCGAACGCGACCTTGTTGTCGTCATGGACGATTTCATGGACAAGCTGGCTTCCGTCAAACCCTATCTGGTGGCGAAGGAAAAGAAAGCCGTCGAGGACGGTTCCTACCTGCAGTCACCGGCACAACTGAAGAAGTTCAAGCAATATACGCTCTGCATCAACTGCACGCTTTGTTACTCGGCTTGCCCCCAGTATGCCCTGGGTGAAGGTTTCGTCGGCCCGGCGGCGCTTGCGTTGGCGCATCGCTATAATCTGGATTCCCGCGACGTCGGACGTTCAGCCCGCGCTGATGTGGTCGCCAGCAATGAAGGCATTTGGGAATGCAGTTTCGTCGGGGCTTGCTCGGAAGTTTGCCCGGAACATGTTGATCCTGCCGGGGCCATCCAGCAGACAAAGATCGCCAGTACGCTCGACTATTTCAAAGACCTGATCACACCGGGGAGAGATAAATGAGCCGTAAACCGTATATCCGCACCCTTTCCTCCACCTCGTGGTGGCTCGCCCAACCGCGCTACATTCGCTACATGGCGCGGGAGGTTAGTTGCGTGCTGATCGGCGCTTATACCGGGGTCATCGTCGTTGGACTGCTGCGTCTGTCAGAAGGGGCAAACGCCTGGGCCGGTTTTGTTGCGGCCATGCAAACCCCCGCCAGTGTCGTCTTCCACCTGCTCGCCCTGGCTTTTGCGCTTTACCACACGACGACCTGGTTCAACGTTACGCCCAAGGCGATGCCGCTGCAGTTTGGCGATACCCAGGTTCCCGGCAGTATCATTATCGGTGCCCATTACGCCGGTTGGATCGTGATTTCGGCGGCGCTTCTTTTGCTGGCGGGAGTGTAGCCATGGCCCGTTCCAATAAACCCATTGTCTGGTCCCTGTTCGCCGCTGGCGGCACTTTTGCCGCCTTCGTCACACCGGCGATGATTGTCGTCACCGGGTTGGCGTTGTCCTTCGGCCTGCTGCCGCCAGAGGCCCTGTCTTACGAGCGCCTGTCGGGCCTGATCGAAAACCCCATCGCAAAAGGGATCGTCTTCCTGACCGTCTTCCTGCCAGCCTGGCACGCCGCCCACAGGTTGCGCATCACCGCCCATGATTTTGGCATTCGTGAAGATGGTCTGGTGATGATGGTTTGTTATGGTCTGGCGAGTGTTGCGACAGTGATGGCTGTCTATGCCTTACTCAGTCTTTGAGGCAAGCGCCGTTCTCCGCTAGTATTTCCTGCAGTCGTATCAGTCGCGGGAACAAGACTCCATGCAGCCTTTGAAAGAATGTGCGCCGGAAATCCTTAAACGGATCAAGGTCGTGTTGTGCGATATTGACGATACCCTGACCTGGCAGGGGCGTCTGGGGGCCGATGCTTACGGGGCTATGGAGGCCCTTCGCAAGCAGGGATTTATTGTCATGCCGATTACCGGACGGCCTGCCGGCTGGTGTGATCACATCGCCCGCATGTGGCCGGTTGACGGGATCGTCGGGGAAAACGGCGCTTTTTATTTTCATTATGACGAGGCCGCCCGCAAGATGGTTCGCCGCTACTGGCGCAGTGACGCGGAGCGCAAGCAAGACCAGATCACATTGCAACAAATTGGCGGACGCATCCTGCAGGAGGTGCCGGGAGCTGCAATTTCCGCCGATCAGGCCTATCGCGAGGCCGATCTGGCGATCGATTTTTGTGAGGATGTGGAGGCTCTTGGGCCTGAAGATATTGCCCGCATCGTCGAAATTTTTGAACAGGAAGGCGCGGTTGCCAAGGTAAGCTCGATCCACGTCAACGGCTGGTTTGGAAACTATGACAAACTGGCGATGACCAGAAAGGCGCTGGCTGAAATTTTCAAAATTGATATAGACGCTGACGCCGGGAGCATCGCCTTTGTTGGCGATTCCCCCAACGATCAGCCAATGTTTGCCTTCTTTGGGCTGTCGGTGGGTGTCGCCAACGTCATGGAGTTTGAGGGGCAAATAAGCAGCGAACCGGCATGGGTAACAGATGGATCAGGCGGGGCCGGGTTCGCCGAATTTGCCGAATTGCTGATAGCCACTGAGACGTGACGTTCAACTTATTTCCTGTCATGTTCGGGTTCGTTTGCGGTGCTTCGCCCTGATCGGGAAAAATGACTATAGTGTTTTGATCAGATGGTCAGTTTTTTTTCGTGCAGGAGGACACGTCAATGCCAGACAATAAAAACTTACGTATTGACGGGCAACGTCTATGGAACAGCCTGATGGAAATGGCCAAGATCGGGGCGACGGACAAGGGCGGCTGTTGCAGGCTTGCCCTGACCGATCTGGATCGCCAAAGCCGCGATCTTTTTGTTAAGTGGTGCACGCAAGCCGGTTGCACCATTCGGATTGACAAGATGGGTAATATTTTTGCCCGCCGTCCCGGTCGCAATAATGATCTGCCCCCGGTTATGACCGGCTCTCATCTGGACACCCAGCCTACAGGCGGGCGCTTTGATGGCGTTTATGGTGTGTTGTCCGGGCTGGAAGTCATTCGCAGCCTCAACGATCTGGGCTATGAAACCGAATATCCCATTGAAGCCGTTGTGTGGACCAACGAGGAAGGTTCGCGCTTCGCCCCGGCGATGGTCGCTTCAGGCGTTTTTGCCGGTGTCTATGATCTGGAGTACGGGCTGACCCGCGCCGATGAAGACGGCAAGACCATGGGCGAGGAGCTTGAGCGTATTGGTTATGCTGGCGAGGATGAAGTCGGTGGCCGCGATGTGCATGCCTTTTTCGAGGTTCATATCGAACAGGGTCCGATTCTTGAAGACGAAGACATAACAATTGGCGTTGTTACCGACGCCCAGGGCCAGCGCTGGTATGAACTGACCTTGACCGGTGTTGAATCCCACGCCGGGCCGACTCCCATGCCAAGCCGAAAGGACGCCTTGTTGGGGGCAGCCCGGGTTGTCGAACTGGTCAATAAAGTGGGTCTGGACAATGCCCCAGTTGCCTGCGCCACCGTCGGCATGCTCAATGTTTTTCCAAGTTCGCGAAATGTTATTCCAGGGCGCACGTTTGTGACTATTGATATCCGTCACCCTGATGATGATGTGCTCACCGTTATGGATAAGGCGATTCGTGAAGGCATTGCCAAAATTGCCGAAGGCATTGGCCTTGAATATGAACTGCAGCAGATTTTCTATTTTGCGCCGGTGGCTTTTGACAGAACCTGCGTCGATTCGGTGCGGCGCGGGGCCATGGATTGCAGTTATTCCATGCGCGAGATTGTTTCCGGGGCCGGACATGATGCCTGTTTTATTTCTCAAATCACCCCGACATCGATGATTTTTGTGCCTTGTATTGACGGTATCAGCCATAACGAGGTTGAAGATGCCAGGCCGGAATGGATAACGGCGGGTTGTGATGTTTTGCTGCGTGCTGTTTTGGATAAAGCCGGGTCTGTAAATCCCTGAGCAAGCCATATTCAGCGAGGCCATTCAGACGGTCGGTTTTGAGCTCAAGATTTATTGCCAAATAGCGTTGACATCCGGGGTTTTACGGGTATATTGCCGCCTCCATTTCAGGGGCCCCGCAAAAGATGCGAAGGGCCCTTAAAACTTGTTGATAAAATGGGCACTTGCTGTCCCACTATTGGAATTGTCATGTACGCAGTTATTAAAACCGGCGGAAAACAGTACAAAGTTGCTGAAAACGACGTCATCGTTGTCGAAAAACTCATTGCCGAAGCAGGTGCCACCGTCGCCCTTGACGATGTGCTGCTGATTGGTGATCAGGGCAAGGCAGGCACCAGCGGCGCTGGCGATCTGAGCAAGGCCGCCGTCTTCGCTGAAGTGATTGAGCAGGGCCGCGCCGACAAGATTGTCATTTTCAAGAAGAAGCGCCGTCAGAACTATCGCCGCAAGGCCGGTCATCGTCAGCATCAGACGGTGCTGCGTATTACCGGCATCAGCGCCACTGGCACCAAGCCGAAGGCAGCAGCAAAGAAAGCGGCACCAAAGAAAGAAGCAGCCAAGGCCGATGATGCCAAGGAAGCGCCAAAGAAGGCAGCAGCAAAGAAGGAAACGCCTAAAAAGGCAGCGCCAAAGAAGGCTGCCGCCAAGACCGAAGCCAAGCCCAAGGCAAAAGCAAAGCCCAAGGCCGCAGCAAAAGCGAAATCCAAGGAGTAAAGTCAGATGGCACATAAAAAAGCAGGCGGTAGTTCCCGCAATGGCCGCGATACTGCTGGCCGTCGCCTCGGCGTTAAAAAATTCGGTGGTGAAGCCGTTGTTCCCGGCAACATCATTCTCCGCCAGCGCGGTACCAAGTGGCACCCCGGTGCCAACGTCGGCATCGGCAAGGATCACACTATTTTCGCATTGGTCGAAGGCAAGGTGAAATTCCAGCACAAGGCCCAGGGCAAGGTTTTTGTTGGAGTGGAGCCAGCCGCAGGTTAACGGCAATCGGCCATTCGCTCGTATCAATTTAAGGGGAATGGTCAGCCATTCCCCTTTTTGATTCTGGACAGGTCCATCCGCGAAGCAAAAGATGGCCCGACAACAAAAAGGTCCATCCGCGAAGCGAAAGATGTCCCGAAAAAAGACAGACACCAATGAAGTTCCTCGACGAAGCGAAAATTTTTATCAAAAGTGGCGACGGCGGTGACGGCTGCGTCAGTTTTCGGCGTGAGAAAAACATTCCCTTTGGCGGCCCCAATGGTGGTCACGGCGGGCGCGGCGGTGATGTTATTGTCGAATGCGTCGATGGCCTCAACACCCTGATTGATTTTCGCTACCAGCAGCACTTCAAGGCCAAACGCGGCATCCACGGCATGGGCAGCAACCGGGACGGGCCGAAGGGTGAAACCATGGTCATCAAGGTTCCCGTCGGCACCCAGATTCTGGATGAGGACAATGAGGGCATCCTGGCGGACTTTACCGAGGTCGGCCAAAGCCAGGTGCTTGCCCGCGGTGGCGACGGGGGGTTTGGCAATGCCCATTTCAAAACCTCAACCAATCAGGCCCCCAGACGCTTTGATCCGGGTTGGCCGGGTCAGGAGATGTGGGTCTGGCTGCGCCTGAAACTGATCGCCGATGCAGGCCTTGTCGGCTTGCCCAACGCCGGAAAATCAACCTTTCTGGCCGCTGTTTCGCGGGCCCGCCCGAAAATCGCCGATTATCCTTTCACCACCCTGCATCCAAATCTGGGCGTTGTTGGCGTCGATGAGGAAGAATTCGTAATCGCCGATATCCCCGGCCTGATCGAAGGCGCCCATGAAGGGGCCGGGCTTGGCACCCGCTTTCTGGGACACGTTGAACGTTGTCGGGTGCTCTTGCATTTGGTTGACGGCACGGCGGATGATGTGGCCAAGTCCTATAAGATCATTCGTGGCGAGCTTGAGGCTTACGGAGGCATTCTTAAGGACAAGGTCGAAATTGTCGCCCTTAATAAATGTGATGCCCTGACCCCTGATGACATCACCGAAAAATATGCGGCCCTGCAAAAGGCATCGGGGGGGGAGGTCATGAAATTGTCCGGTATTGCCGGGCTCGGCGTTGAAGAGATGCTGCGTGCCCTCAACGCCGTTATCCATGAGGAACGCGGTGATAACGTCATCGAAGAACGCACGGTTTATGAACCATGAGCCCGCATCGCCAGACAACCGACCTGAGCACGGCCAGACGAATCGTTATCAAGATCGGTTCTGCCCTGCTGGTAGACGAGGAACACGGCACCATCCACCGCAAATGGCTGGCCGCCCTTGCCGATGATGTGGCGCGCTTGCAGACCCGTGGTCAGCAAGTGGTTCTTGTTTCGTCGGGGGCTATCGCCGTCGGTCGCCGACACCTGAAGTTCACCGAAGGCACTTTGCGTCTTGAGGAGAAACAGGCCGCCGCAGCGACCGGTATGGTCCGCCTTGCCCATGCCTATCAGGAAGAACTGGCCCGCCATGACCTGACGGTGGCCCAGGTGTTGATGACACTGGATGATAGCGAGAACAGGCGGCGCTACCTCAATGCCCGCAATACCCTGGAAACACTTTTAAGACTTGGCGCGGTGCCGCTGATCAACGAAAACGACACCGTCGCCACCGATGAAATCCGGCTTGGCGACAATGACCGTTTGGGGGCGCGGGTTGCCGCCATGGTCAGTGCCGATACGCTTATTCTGCTTTCCGATGTCGATGGCCTGTACACCGCCGATCCGCGCAGCGACGAAAACGCAACGATCATTCCCGAAGTCCATGAGATCACCCCGGAAATCGAGGCCATGGCCGGTCAGTCTCAAAGCAACGTCGGCACCGGCGGCATGGTGACAAAACTGGCCGCCGCAAAAGTCGCCATGGGGGCCGGTTGTCGCATGGTGATCGCCAACGGGCACGCGCTTAATTCGGTTACCCGGATCGATGAAGGTGCGCCCTGTACCTGGTTTATTCCCAAGGCCAATCCGCGCACGGCGCGCAAACACTGGATTGCCGGAACCTTGAGTCCGTCGGGAAAATTGATTGTCGATGCCGGGGCGATGGGTGCCCTGCAAAGCGGAAAAAGCCTGCTGCCCGCCGGTGTCACTGGTGCCGAAGGTGATTTTCATAAAGGTGACGCCGTTGTTGTGGTTGACGGCGCGGGCCGGGAAGTGGCGCGCGGCCTTGTCGCCTATTCGGCAGATGAAGCACGCTTGCTGATCGGCCATAAAAGCAGTGAAATCGAAGACCTGCTGGGCTACCGTGGGGCAGATGAACTGATCCACAGAGACGATCTGGTGTTGTCATGAGCGCACGTGAAAAAAACGATATTCCGGCCCTGATGCTGGAGTTGGGGAAAGCCGCCAAGGCCGCCGCCGCTGAACTGGCGGTTGCCTCCACCGATGCCAAGAATACGGCGTTGCGTCAGGCGGCACAGTCATTGCGCGATCAAAGGGCCAATATTCTTGAAGCCAATGCCCTCGATATGGCGGCTGCCCAGGAGAAAGGCCTGAAGGGTTCTTTCCTTGATCGTCTGCTTCTCAATGATGAGCGCATCGAAGCGATGGCCGTGGGGCTTGAATCCATCGCCGATTTGCCTGACCCCGTAGGCGTCACGTTAAGTGAATGGGATCGCCCCAACGGGCTGCAGATCGAGCGCGTCAGCACGCCGCTTGGTGTCATTGGTGTCATTTACGAATCACGGCCAAACGTCACCGCAGACGCCGGTTCCCTGTGCCTGAAGGCGGGCAACGCGGTGATCCTGCGCGGCGGTTCGGAAAGTTTTCATTCCGCGAGGGCAATCATGGCCTCGCTGGCGCAAGGCCTGAAGAAGGCAGGATTGCCTGAAGCCTCCATCCAGTTGGTGCCGACCCGCGAGCGCGCCGCGGTTGGCGAAATGCTGCGGCTGTCAGACTATATCGATGTCATTGTGCCGCGCGGTGGCAAGTCGCTGATTGAACGGATTACCGAAGAAAGCCGGATCCCCATGTTCAAGCATCTGGAAGGCATCTGTCATATATATGTAGACGCCGGGGCTAATCAGCAGATGGCCCGCGATATCATCGTCAATGCCAAAATGCGCCGCACCGGTATTTGTGGTTCTGCTGAAACCGTGCTGATTGAGCGCTCCGTCGCGGCCACCATGCTGGTCGGCATCGTCGATGACTTGCGCCAGGCCGGGTGTGAGATTCGCGGCGATCAGGCGGCACAGAGTCTTGATCAACGAATCGTCCCTGCCACGGACGAAGATTGGGATACGGAATATCTGGATTCGATTATCTCGGTGGCGGTTGTTGATGATGTCGACGCCGCCATCCGCCACATTGCCGCCCACGGCTCCCAACATACGGATTGCATCATTACCGAAGACGCGAGCAGGGCCGCAATTTTCCTGAACACTGTCGATAGCGCCATCGTCATGGTCAACGCCTCGACCCAATTCGCCGATGGTGGTGAATTCGGCATGGGAGCCGAAATCGGTATCTCGACGGGTAAACTGCACGCCCGTGGCCCGGTCGGTGTTGAACAACTGACCAGTTTTAAATACATCGTGCGCGGAACGGGGCAATGCCGCCCGTGACCACTCCTCAACGCATCGGCTTGCTGGGCGGCTCGTTCAATCCGGCCCACGAAGGACATCTGCATATTTCCACCCTTGCCCTGGAACGCCTCAAACTCGATCAGGTGTGGTGGCTGGTCAGTCCACAGAATCCCTTGAAACCCGTCGCCGGGATGGCGTCATTTGCGGATCGGTTCAAGCGGGCCAGGAAAATTGCCGCCGTCGATCAGCGCATTGTTGTCAGTGATTTTGAAGAAAAGGCCTCAAGCCGCTACACGGTCGATACCATTGCCGCTCTTAAAGCGCAGTTCCCAGGGGTTTCCTTTGTTTGGGTGATGGGCGCGGACCTGTTGGTTCAGATGCCCCACTGGAAGCGTTGGCGGCAGCTTTTTCGCACGCTTCCCATTGCGATTTTTGCCCGTCCCGCTTATTCTTCACGGGCGCTTACTGGAAGGGCGGCGCGGCGCTTCAAGGGCTCAAGGATCGCCCGGTTTCGCGCCCGCTCATTGGTGGATATGAAAGCGCCGGCGTGGGCTTTTTTACGGACCCGGCTAAACGCACAATCCGCCACCCGCATTCGTGCCAAAGCCGGGCGCGGAGGCAAAGACTAACGGTTTCGGGATGGTCCCGAAATCGAACAATATGTTAGGAGCCGACCATACCTCGCATGAAAAAATCACCACCGGCACCGGCAGAATTGCTGGACCTGGTGGAAACGTCGTTGGATGACGACAAAGCCGAAGGAATTGTTGTCATCGATCTCGCAGGCAAGACTTCATTGACCGATTACATGGTCATTGCCAGCGGCACCTCTCAGCGCCATGTTGGCGCGATGGCTGAGAATCTCCGGAAAAAAATCAAACAAGGTGGTATCAAAACCGTGTCTGTCGAAGGGCAGACGCAGTGCGACTGGGTATTGATTGACGCTGGCGATGTGATCATTCATCTGTTCCGACCGGAAGTCAGGGAATTCTACAACATCGAAAAGATGTGGGGTATTCCCTTGCCCGCAGGTGCAGAGAGCCAGAGCGTTGCGACAGGCTTGATTTAAAAACCTTTTTCCGGGCAACCGGAAGAAGGCATGGAACGAATTATGCGAATTTTGATCGCTGCGGTTGGCCGCGCCAAGGCAGGCCCTGAAAGGGCTTTGTTCGAGCACTACCAGGGCCGCATCCAACAACCTTTCTCATTACAATTGAAAGAGGTCGAGGAAAAACGCCCCCTGCAAGGTGCTGAATTAAAAGCCAGCGAGGCCGCTTTGTTACTGGCCAGCGCGCCGAAAGGAGCATTGCTTGTGGCTATGGATGAGCGCGGAAAATCCCTTGGCAGCCCGGAATTTGCAGACCAGATTGGCTGCTGGCGCGACGAGGGGCAGCGTGATCTGGTTTTTTTGATTGGCGGGGCTGATGGCCTTGACGGTAGCGTTCGCAAACAGGCGCGCTTGACGCTATCATTTGGCAAACAGACCTGGCCGCACATGTTGGTCAGGGGGCTGCTCGCCGAACAGGTCTACCGGGCCCAGTGTATTTTGGGGGGTCACCCCTATCATCGACAATAAGACTTGAAACAGGAATACGTTAGAAGATGCGAAAATATCTGAATATCCAACTGGCTGATCGATCCCACCAAACAACCGAGCTTAACGGTGAAGATATCGCGCGCGCCGGTCGCTACCTGATCGCCAAAACCCTGCTGGCAGAGGGCATCGCCACAGTTGATCCGTTATCGGCGGACAATCCGCTGATGTTCTCGGCCGGGCCTTTTGCCGGAACCAACATGTCTAACGGCAATCGTCTTAGTGTCGGCTGCAAAAGCCCGCTGACCGGCGGCATCAAGGAATCAAATGTTGGCGGGACGTTCGCCGTGGCGTTGGGACACATGGAACTGGCCGGGTTCACCCTGCACGGGGTATCAGACGATTGGCTGGTTATTCACTTCGCCAGGGACGGAAGCATCAACTTTGATGACGCGAGCCCCTACATGGGAAAAGGCAATTTCGAGGCGGCCGCCCTGCTCCATGAAAAATACGGCAAGAAAGTCAGTTTAGGCGTTTGTGGGCCGGTCGGTGAATATCAGGGACTTATTGCCGGTATCAGTTTCAGTGACCGGGAAAACCGGCCGGTGCGACTGGCAGGGCGCGGTGGTGTTGGCGCCGTTATGGGCTCTAAAAAGGTCAAGGCCCTCGTTGTTGATATGGGCCGGAGGCCCCCGCCTCATGA